>SDBT01006534.1_pt1 | contig 19320 bp, 23 predicted proteins | sample 2277101 | NCBI WGS metagenome assembly SDBT01 (sample SAMN10404973, study PRJNA504765) | marine sediment metagenome | isolation source: marine sediment core GS10_PC15, 103 cmbsf | place: Arctic Ocean: Southern Knipovich Ridge | collected 2010 | reverse complement strand
CATTGGAAAAAGTATCTTCCTTGTCTAAAAAATCCCGATCCTATTCAATTATCCACCTTGGAGGATCTATGTTACTGGGAGCAAATGAAAGAAGAGGCACAAAGAGATATTGAGAATCCCAAAAAAGGATATACCCAGGAAACCCCCAAAGGGTATGTTCAATCCAGTCCCTATTTTAATAATTTCAAAACAGCTCAGGAAAAAATTAACACCCTCAAAAATCAATTATTCGGAGAGGACAAAAAAGCCAAAGCTGAAGAGAAGCCAAAATCCAGGGGTAGGAAAAAAGAAGATTTCACAATAAGAAAAATAATTTAAATCACAAATCAATGAAAGCAACAGATTTAAGAATAAGGAATTTAGTTTATTGGGAAAACGATATGTATGTTGATCGTGAAAACAAAATAGCGGATGGCATATTTAAGGTAGTTTTAATTGGGGAGAAGATAATTAAAATTGATATTGGATTTGAAGCCGTTCAACGATTTGAAGGAACACCGATCTGGTCACCTGAATTAAAAGATTTAAAACCCATCCCCATAACTCCTGAACTGTTAAAACGGGCAGGATTTGAGAAAAGCATACAAACGTTTTCCGAGGTTAATAAATACAGGATTGATATCATTAAAAACACAATGTTCGTGAGCATATGGGAGAATGAAAAAAAGATAAGCTGGAGTTTACACAGTGAAACGGGGTGGGTTTCGAATTATAGCATCAAATACATCCACCAACTCCAAAACCTTTACTTCGCATTAACTCAAAAAGAACTTGAAATATAAAATCTTATGGCTAATATATACGAACCAAAAGGAGCAGCAAGGGAATACAGCCCTTTAGCTCTAAATCATTACAAAGGTTGTGATCATGGATGCATTTATTGTTACGTGCCAAAGATTAAAAGAGTCTTTGATCCGGGTTACGATCATAAAAAAGTAGAGGAGGTTTGGTCTTGGGAAGGATTCCTAAAGTCTGCAAAAAAACATTTCAATTCTCCAAGCCAGGTTCTTTTATCATTTATGACTGATCCGTATTGTGATTATAACAATGAAGTGAAAGTGACCCGGGAAGTATTAAAAATTCTGCTAGAAAATCAAATACCGGTTGCAATCCTCACCAAAGGCGGGAACAATGTTTTGCAGGATCTCGATATTATTAAAAAGTTCGGATCCAATATTAAGATTGGAATGAGCCTAACCACGACAAATGAAAAGGAAAGCCGGAAATGGGAGCCCTATGCCAGCACACCACTGGAAAGACTTGAAACGTTGAAGATTTTGAAGGCGAATAATATTAACACTTGGGCCAGCATGGAGCCTGTTTATGATCCCGCAGAATCGTTAAGAATTATGAGAGAGTGGTCCCCTTGGATTGATCATTTCAAGATTGGAAAAATGAATCATATGGCCAGACTTGAAAGAACGATTGACTGGAATTTGTTTTTCTATCGGGCGGTAAAAATAATGCGTGATAACGATAAGCTGTTTTATATCAAAAAGGATTTACGGCAACAACTTACACCGAGGTTAAATGAATATTTTACTTTAAAACCCCATGAAACCGACATGGATTATCTATGTGTAAAGAATACGTTTTGATTAATGGGGAGCTAAAGTATGCTGAAATGTTCGCAAGTGCGTTGGCAAATGAACGCTAACGTCCTTGAATAAAAAGCGTCTTTTCTATGCTTTTTTATTTGGTGTTAGTTTATGTTTTCTTTGAGCGTTGGAAAATAAAGTATAAAATACTTTACTAATTACTTGCATAGTAAATTATAGTTTACTATATTTACTTAATGATTAACACTAAAACAAACAACATCATGACAACTTTAAACAGAATATCAGAATTAGAAACAAAAGTAAACGAAGCTAAGACATACACTGAAGATGGCCGTCAAGTAGTAGTTACTGCTTGCAAGGAGCTTTTTGTTTTAGTCGAAGAAGATTATCACAACGCAGGTGCTGATTGCCTACTAGAAGATATGTACAAGGATTTAACAGCAGGAAATTTTGCAGAACCATTTATGTGTGAGCAAAAGAAAAGCAAGTTTGAGCTTTACAAAACGATTTACATAAGTAATGTTTTGCCAAAATTATCATAATTATTTATGAACAATCATCAAAAATTGAAAGCTCTCATGAAAGAAAAAGGGCTTTCATATCACGATATAGCAAGTATAACAGGACATTCTTATAATTCTGTAAAATCAATGCTACAGCCTAATAAAGACCTTCCAAGATGGGTGAAGCTCGTTTTATTCGTGTGGGAGGGTGGGAGAAAAGAAAATGGACACTAACGTAGGGATAAGCACTATTGCACTAACCCAACAGATAAACATAAACCATGAAAACAGGTCTTGACAAACTAGATCAATACTGTGAGGGTGTTACAAGCGGGAATATCCCTGTTTGTAAGTGGGTAAAACGAGCAGTTAAAAGGCATTACAAGGATTTAGAGCGTCAAGACACAAAAGATTTTCCTTATTTTTTCCATCCCGAGTCAGCGCAGCATTTTTTTGATTTCTGTGAAGATAACCTTCAGCACTATGAAGGGGTGATGGATGGTGAGCCCCTTATTTTGGAACCCTGGCAATGGTTTATTTATGGCTCAATTTTCGGCTGGCAGAAAAACAAAAAATTCCGGGGATACCTTATCCGGAGATTCAGAACAGCCAGTATAATAGTTCCCAAGAAAAACGGAAAATCAATATTGTCCGGGGCGGTTGCTGTCTATATGCTCGAAGGTGATGGTTGGCCCGGGGCGCAATGTTATACACTGGCAAAAAATCAAACCCATGCCAAGGATTTAGCATATAGAGCCGCTACGGTAATGGTGGAGAATTCGCCAACATTAAGAGATGCTTACAAAGTAAATCGGGGGGCGGCCAGCTTAGGAATTTACTTTGATGATAATAATTCGTTTTATAAGCCTATAACTTCAAAGCCGGATTCTGAGGATGGGAGAAATGTTCATTTTTGCGGACCCGATGAAACTAAAGATTGGACTGATTTCGAGATTTATGAGGTAATGAAAAATGGAACCGTAAGCGCTCCTAATTCATTATTTTTATCCACAACAACAGCCGGCTATGATTTAAAGTCTTTAGGCTATGATCAACAGAAGTATATTGAAAAAGTTTTAAAAGGGGACGTAATAGATGAGACAACTTTTGGAATAATCTATACAATTGATGAATCCGACAAACTGAATAAAAAAGGAAAAATAAAAAAAGACTGGTGGAGTGATCGTAATCTTTGGAAAAAAACAAATCCGAATTTTGAAGTCAGCGTTTTTGAAGACTCCATGCAATCGTTATTGATCGAAGCAAAAGAGTCACCAAGCAAAAGAACGGCTTTTCAAACCAAACATCTTAACATCTGGCATACTTCTAGTGAGGCATATATCCCTGAAGAGAAGTGGGAAAAGTGCGGGAAGAAAAAGATACTCCCTGTTATGAAAAACATGGACAAAGTTTTGAAAGAGTATCACGGGAAAAGATGTTTCGGAGGACTTGACCTGGGAAGCGTTTCGGATTTTACTTCATTTATTCTCGAATTTGAGGATCCTCTTGAAGCAATTTGTTTTTTTTGGATTCCCAAGGATACAATTCAGGACCGCAAAGGATCAGAAATGATTCAATCTTGGGTTGATCAAGGATTCATTGGAACTACGGACGGAGATTGGACGGATCATGATCACATAGAAGCTGCCATACAAAAGATTGCTCAGATTGTTGGTCTTCAGGAAATTGCCTATGACCGGTATCGTATGGACCAAATGGTTACTCACTTAATAGATTCGGGAATTGAAATGGTAGGGATTGGTCAAGGATATGTTTCAATGAACCCCATAACTGATGCTCTTGAAAATTATGTGCTTCAAAAAAAACTTGAACACTTCGGAAACCCGGTTTTATCCTGGATGAATGGGAATGTTGCTATAAAAAAAGACCCTGCCGGAAATCGAAAGTTCGATAAAGACAAGGCTCATGATAAAATTGATGGAATAGTGGCCCTCGGAATGGCTCATTATAGAGCCACAATTAAACAGGATGATGTTTCTAATTGGTCTGAATATCGTACAATTGACTTTAATGAATAGTAAAAAGTGTCTTAAATGTACTATTTACGGTATATAGTAAAATAAATACGAAAAGACTTGCATGTAATTACGATATATAGTATATTTATAGCATGATACAAACAGAAAATCAAGTGGAATACGATAAATATATTGTAGCATTTTCAGGAGGTAAGGACTCAACCGCCTGTTTTTTAAATCTGCTAGATCAGGGAATAGATAAATCCAAGATTGAATTATGGCACCATGATATAGACGGAGATTCAGATCATTTTTTCGACTGGCCAATTACAAAGGATTATTGTAAAAAGTTTGCGGATGCCTTTGGCGTTAAAATATATTTCAGTTGGAAGCAAGGCGGGTTCTATAGGGAGTTAATGCGAGACAATCAGAGGACGGCTCCAATTTTCACAGAAACACCAGGGGAAAAAATAATATCAAAAGGTGGGACTGGTGGGAAATTGTCAACAAGAAAAAAATTCCCTCAAATATCTCCTGATCTTTCCGTTAGGTGGTGTTCAGCTTATTTAAAGATTGACGTGTGTGCCGCAGCAATCAGGATGCAGGACAGATTTATCGGCCTTAAAACATGTATAATATCAGGAGAGCGAGGCGAAGAAAGCGCAGCCAGGGCAAAATATTCCATGAATGAGCCAGACAGATCCGATAATCGTGGAGGCAAGCTAGTTGATAGATATGTCGATAGATTGAGGCCTTTGCGAGATTGGAGCGAATCCCGGGTATGGGGAATAATTGAAAAATATAAAGTACGGGTACATCCTTGTTATTATCTGGGTTACAGTCGATGTTCATGTATGCATTGCATATTTGGAAACAAAGATCAATTTGCTACGTCTGCATATTTAGACCCTTGTGGAATACAGAGAATAAGTAATATTGAAAAGGATTCAGGGTTAACGATTAAGCGAAAATATAGCGTCCCGGAATTAATCAGCAAAGGAATTGTATATAACGGAGTGAGTAATAAAAAATTAGCAAAACTCGCAATGTCTATAAAGTACGAGTGTAATATAATAATTTCAAAATGGGAATTACCATCTGGCGCATATGGTGACAGTTGCGGCCCATCATAACCACAATCATAACCACTAAAGACATGGAACAGACAAGAGCAGATTGGGCTTGGCAAAAATTTGGGAACATTTATATGTTAACGGCTCAACATGGCATGCGAGAAATTATAATCGGGGCTAATGTTGATGAAAAAACGGGTGTCGCATATCCATCCATGAATAATGATGGGATATTAAGAGAAATAAATCCTGAGCACCCCAACGCCAAACTAATAGCATCCGCCTCGGGATTATTGGAGCTGCTGAAGGAAATTGTGGAAAGCGGAAAATTAAAGGACAGGGTTTCCACTAATGGTACACACTTATTGCATCTTAAGGCAGTTTACGCCATAGAAAACGCTGAATAATGAAATACAAAAAGGATCCCTTTGTCTTTGAAGCCAGGACTGAAATCGGTCTTCTGATCCGGGAAAGGCGAAAGAAATTAAATCTCACTCAATCTGAAGTGTCAAAAGCCTTGAATATGCGACATGCTCAAATATCCATAATAGAGTCAGGGAAAGAGAATTATACAATTGATAAACTGATTGAATTGTGTTCTTACCTGGACATTAAAATTAACCTCCATTACATTCCAGAACATTTGCAAATAAGGATCCGCAAAAAGAAATAAAGCCTTTACCCCTTTAACATTAATCAGGCCCTCAATCGAGGGCTTTTTTATGCCCAAATTTTCAAAGTGTAAACTTTTTGCTATCATTTTGTAAACTTTTTAGGCTGTTTTTTTGTCATATCATTTTAAAGTCCTATCCTTTGAAACTGGAAGTGTAGAAAAATAAACCATTAGATGTCATTATTTCAATCCGCAGAAGCTTTACGGTACAGAAATTCGACCTTACCTGAAACGAGTTTTCAAAATCCTATGCAATGGTTACTTGATTGGGTTGGCGGTGGAAAAACAGTATCAGGGGTTGACGTGGATCCGGAAAATGCGATTTCATTAACTACTGTCTTTAATGCAATCACCCTTATTTCTGAAGGACTGGCGAGGCTTCCTTTTGGGCCACAAATTACCGAAACGGTAACAAATAAAGACGGAACCGACAGAAAAAGCATCAGAGTATTAAAAGAGCACAAATCATATATCCTAACAGCCAGGCGACCACATCCATACATTTCATCATTTATGTTCCGGCAAGTCATGCTTAATTGGGCTTGTCGTTATGATAATGCTTACGCAGTGATTGAAAGGGATGGGTTCGCAAACCCGATCAGCCTTTTTCCTTTTCACCCGAAAAGGGTAGTTCCTAAAATCACCGAGGATCAAAGGCTTGTATTTGAAATTGATGGAATGGAAATAATCGATCATATGAATATGTTTCATATAATCGGTTATACCAACAACGGAATAACGGGATTATCCAGAATAAATATTGCAAGAGAAGCCCTGGGAAAAGCAATGGCAACACAGAAATTCGGAGCCGAATTTTTTGGAAAAGGAATTAACGTTAGTGGATTTATCAAGACAAAAAAACATCTCAAGGATAAAGATGCGGTTGAAAGAGTGAAAACCAGCTTTGCAAAAAAATACGGGGGACAAAACGGTCAATTCAGTGTAGGTCTTTTAGAGGATGACGCAGACTGGCTATCAAATGAAACCGATCCCGGAAAAGCTCAATTGAACGAAACGACTAAGGCGGACGGGGTCATGGTTGCGCAACTTTTGAATATTCCCGTTACGATGTTGAAATTTTTAGAACGTGGAACGGCTTATGCAAATGTTGAACAATTATATATTCAGTTTGTCAATAATACGCTGATTCCCTGGGGTGAAAAATGGGAAGCCGAATGCTGGTATAAGCTTTTGACCGAAAAAGAAAAACGCCAGGATAATATTGAATTCAAATACAATTATAATGCCCTGCTTAAAGGTGACACAGAAAACCGTGCGAAATTCTACGAAGCTATGTCTAATGTAGGGGCATATTCACCTAACAGAATTCTTGAACTTGAAGATGAAAACGGATACGAAGATGGGGATGTGCATTTAGTAGCACCCGGATCGACAACTATTGAAAACATAGATAATGAAACACAAAATACCATTACTCAAGATTAATATTCGGGATCAGGCCGATGAAAAGGAAGCTGTCATTGATATTGACGGTGAGATAGGTGGATGGGATTGGGAAGAATGGAAATCAATCAATACCGCTAAGTCAATTAAGAAGGAATTGAAGGCGATTTCTAAGCTAAAGGTCGAACTGATCATAGTTAATATTAACTCACTTGGTGGATTTCTTGATGAAGCATTTGCTATTCATGATATACTGGCCCTACACGAGGCAGAAATTGAAACCAATGTTTTTGGTCTAACAGCAAGTGCAGCCACCATTATAGCGCAGGCCGGGTCTGAGGGCAAAAGAAGGGTATCAGACAATTCTTTATATCTGATTCATAGGGCTTTAGGGCTTGCTTTCGGAAATCTAAACGATATGGAGGAGGCTGTTGCAGATTTTAAGAAATTAGATGACCGACTTGCAAATGTTTATGCAAAGAGATCCGAAAAAAGCATAAAGGAGATATTAGTTTTGATGCAAGAAAATAACGGGCGGGGTAAATGGATCGATGCTGAAGAGGCTCGCAAATTTGGGCTCGCTGATGAAGTTTTTGAACCAATGAAAGCAGCTGCAGCGGTTGACCCTGGAATATTTAATCTGATGGGAATTCCGACACCTAAAGGTTATGAAAGTAATCCGGGAACAGAAAACAGCCGTTTATTCAATGATGATCTTAACTCAAACCTGGATGAAGCCATTATAAAGATGGATTCTCTCAATTCAAAAAAGGATGAATTCATTAAAGGCATGGGAGGTACTTTAGATGAGGGGGTAACATTTGCGCCTGCTAATAAGAAAATCAAGAAAATAACCAGCGAAAATAAAAAACGAGTTATTAAACAATTAAAACATTTGACGATTTAAAAATCAAAATTATGAAATTAATTCTTTCAATTTTATTCTTCGGAATAATCGGGTTGCTGGCAGGAGTTCAGTACACACCCGAAGCCGCTTTAATTGGCGGGAGCGTGTTTGCGATTGCCGGCGCAGTGTTGGCAATGTGTGTTGTGCTTCCACTTGGGATACTTGGTGAAGGCACACTAGGTGTATCGGCGAAAATGGATGTTAAAGAAAAAAAGATCCGTGAAGATATTGCCGATTTTGTAAACCAGATGGAGGCTATTATGGATTTGGCCGAAAAGGACGACCTCAGGGACCTTACAGATGAGGAGTCCAAGAATTGGGAAGATCTAAATGAAAAGGCGACAAACAAAAAGAAAGATCTGGAAAGATACTTAGCCACTCAGGCGCATCGGGATAGTATGGCTGCAAGTTCGATTAACGATGATGGAAAGAAAGACGGCAAAATACCTGAAGTCAAGATTAATGGAAGTCAAGCGGAAGGAGAAAAAGCCCTTTATGGGTTAACGGCTGAATTGTTCATGGGTATTGCCGGTAAGTCTGAGGGGAAAATATTGCAAGCCCAGCACAAGCTATTTGATGGAGGCCACTATATAGGCAAGAACTTCGAAAAGGTTAGAAATGCCGGATTTGAAACATTGAGCGATGATGGTGGAGGCATATTCTTACCAACGATAATTTCTGATAAGATATTCGAATATGAAGCCCTTTATGGGTTTATTCCCAGACATGCTCAATCATTTCCGATTCCTAAAGGAAGACATACTTTTCCAAACACAACGGGGACTCTGACATTTTTCGCAATAGCTGAAGGATCGGAAATAAAAGCACGAAAGTACAGCTTTGGAGGAATAACATTAGATGCTCACAAATGGGGCGTAATTGTTCCCTGGACAAAAGAAATCGAAGCGGAAACCGGTAGGAAGCTTGTTGAAAATGTCATGAAAAAAATTGGTACGGCTTCAGCAGCTATAAAAGATACTACTTTCTTCATAGGTGACGGAACAAGCACTTATCATAATATAATCGGTATTGGGCCAAGGGGAACGGCTTCAGATGTTTCTGTCTTAACTGCAGTTTCCGGTAATGTTTCATTTGCTACGCTCGATCCGGATGATTATCTGCTTTTGCAAAAGAAACTACCCGCGGCATTAAGATCTAAGGGTATGTATGTAGTACATCCTGACAGGCTTTTTGAGTTTATGTTGTGGGAAGATGGTGCCGGTAATTTTGTTCCGAAAAGCGTTTTTTCCATGAATGATAATGGAGAAGTCCGAATTTGGGGCCGACCGGTTTTCTTTACTGAATCCGCATTTAATACGGATGGAACCAGCAAATATGTCGCAGCTTATGTTGATCCTGAGTTTCTTGCATTTGGTAATGGCCAAAATATAACGGCTGAAAGACTAAGCGAAGCTACCATCATCGATATAGATGACAGCACTGCAATCAGATTAGGAGTGACCGATCAGGTAGCTCTGAAATTTACCGAAAGATGGGACATGAATTTTGGTTTAAATAATGCATTTGCGCTATTGAAAACCGCAGCTTCTTAATTGTTGCCGAATTAGGCAATCTTAATATTTTGACTAAAAAAATAGAATTATAAAGTAAAATACGATGGGACAAAGAGATATTAAAGCAAATGTCAAGGAAATCCAGCTATTTACAAAAATAGCAAGATCAGCGACCGCAACAATACAAGGTGTAGATGTTTCGGAATTCGGCGGGGCAATGTTTGCCCTTGATGTGGGAGCATGGACGGCTGATGATTTAACGGTCACATTCCAGGAATCTGATGATAATAGTGCCTGGACAGATATTGCGGACAAAGATCTGGATGGAAGTGACAATGATGTCGAAATTGTGACGGGTATTGCCAGTGCCATAATATATGCGAATTACCGAGGCATTAAAAAATACATCGGCGCTAAGATTACCGATGGTGGTACCGGTGATGCCATTGTAGGTGTTTTGGCTATCATGGGATTTCCGAAAGATATACCCGCAACCTAATGAAATATATTGTTGGTCATACTGGTGGCACCCAGGGCGCTATCACAAAAGCTGAAATCAATTATAAAAAAGGTGAGCCGGTTGAATGTGTTGATGGTGACTTAAAACATGTTGAAGGTGCTGTTAAGGTGAAAGAAGCCGCTGATCCTCAAAAAGCAATTGATAAAGCGGATAAAGTTGTTGAATCCAAAGAAAAACAACTGGAGAAAGCAAATAAAGATTTCGTCAAGAAAACGGAGTTGGTCGAATCATTGAAGGATGAATTGACCGATGAAAACGATGAAGCTAAAAAGCCAAAAATTCAAGAAAAACTTGAAAAGGCGGGGGAAGCACTGGAGAAATCGGAGAAATCCGAAAAGACGGCTAGGGATCAATTGGATGATGCTATAAATGTTGTTGTAAACCTGGAAGATAAGAAAACCAAATAACAATAATGCTGAGACTTAAATCCATAGACGAAACTGATCCTTATATTCTCACATTGGATGAGATAAAGGATCATGTCTATGAAAAAAGCTCAGATTATGATTCAATGTTAACGGTATTAAGTCAGGTTGCCAGGGAGTATGCCGAGGCTAGGACCTGGAAACAGATCATCCCGGCAACCTATACTTTATATCTTGATGTTTTCCCGGACGGAATTATTGAACTTCCTAAACCCCCGGTTATTAGTGTCACAAGTGTCAAATATTACGATACCGATGATTCAATACAAACCGTTACTACTGCTAATTATCAAAACGATCTGAAGAGCGAACCGGCAAGGTTAAGGCCAATTGAATCATGGCCAGCCACTCATCAACGGTTGAATGCTGTTGAAATTGAATTTAAGGCCGGATTTAATCAAAGCGATAACAGCTATAATCTACCTGGAAAAATCAAACAGGCGATGCTATTATTGATAAAACATTGGTTCGATAATCGTGAAACGGTGCTTGTAAGCGAGGGCAGGGCAATCGATACTAAAGAGGTGCCAATTACGGCTAATGCCTTACTTGATATGGAAAGTGCCAGAATATACGTTTAAGCCATGAGAATATCGGGTACTCAGGTTCGAAAAGTCATCTTATTAAAAAAGACTGTCACCAAAAATGACTTCAATGAAGATATCATTGCTTGGGCGGCTGATATAACCAAATTTGCAAACGGAGAATTTTGCGCTGAATGGTGGGATCAGGGAGGCAAGGAAGGTTTAAAAGATGGACAGTTAGCAGCGTCAAAGGATATCCGGGCAAAATGCAGATACATAACAGGTCTGAATGAAGCTGATTATCGGATCCGCAAAGATGACCTGGATTACGACATTGAATCAATCAAGGAAATAGGCCGGAATGAAGGCCAGATGTTAATTTTAAAAAGATTTGATAATGAGTAAAGGACAAATTTGTATAAGATTTAACGAAGTTCCCCCCGGGACTAATTACATAAAAAATACCCATAGTTGGGTAAATAAATCCGAGGGGGAAAAGTATGTAAAGCAAGGTTTCGGAGTTCTTTATGATCCAACTGAAAAGAAGGAAATTAAGCCAAAAACCGAAAAGCCTTCAACTGACTTACCGTATGATTTTCCCGGTAGGAGTCATTTCATAGATGCTAAAATTTTCTTTATAAAAGACATTAAGCTAATGAAAGACTATGATCAAATTCCGGGTGTCGGTCAATCTATTGAAAGCAAAGTTATTGAATATCTAAAAAAGCATAAATTATAATGGCGACTTTAACAGTACAGACATTCGATGAAGCGGGCCAGGATCTTACGAAAAGCGGTGCCGCCGGTGGAGGTGATGAATTTGTCAATACCGGAAAAGAAATGCTTATCATCCACAACGGGGATAGTTCCCCGGTAACGGTAACCATCACAGCCCAAACCACAAGCTTTGAAAATAAGGAAATGGGAAATGCCGTTAAGGCAGATCAGGCCGTAGTTGTTGCGGCAAGTAATGGCGTTGCAATCATGGGACCATTTAGCCGAAGGGCTTTCAATGATGGCGATAGAAAGGTACAAATAACATATTCAGGGGTTACTTCTCTTGAAGTGGCAGTCGTAAAAGAAGTTTAAATGGATGGAATAACCGTTAAGGAACAGGGCCTTGATGAAGCCTGGAAGTATTTCGATAAAATGAAAGATTCTCTTGATCCTAAATTTCTGAAGTCAACTATAAGACGCAATTCAAAGCCAATAGTTGACGACATGAAGCTAGGGGCGTTGGCGCTTAGCGCGGGATTATCTCAGATGGTAGGAGCAACAACGGCACTTAGAAGAACCGGGAAATATGGGGTTAGAATTGGGGTTACTAAAAATGACCCTGCTTTGTTTCCAACGTTTTCAGCCCCGGCGTTAGCATCTCTTTTTGAATATGGGACGGAAGAGCGTTTTAGAACTTTAAAGAAATTCGGGTTTGTAATTGGAGTATTTAGCACCGGTCGGATGACTAGAGTTCCTTTCTTACGTCCCGCATGGGTCAGAGGAGTTGGTTCAATGATCAATAAAACCGTGAAAGCAATAAAAAAGCGTGTGCCATGACAGAGGGTCTTGTAGCTTTGGTAGCAACAAAATCAGCTATTACCGATTTAATCGGTACGGACCCGATGCGCATGGATCCCGTTTTTTTACCGCAAAAGAAAACGTATCCGGCAATTACTTTTAAGGAAATGCCTCTCGAACCTACTAATACCTTTGACGGGGCTAGTACATACGATTTTCATCACCTGGATATTCACTTTTATGCCAAAACATATGATGTCGTTAACAACATCTTCGATGTTTTCAGAACCGAGATAGAAGATTCAGTTGGTACTTTTGCCGGGGTGAATATTGATCATGTATGGTTCGTTGCAAGCGGGATGGAGGACTATATTGATGATTATAAATATTGGACAAAGCAAATGGAGTTAAAAATAGCAGTTAAACGATAAAATTTAAAAATCATGGGACAAGAAAAAGGACAAAAATACACGTTAAAATATGAAGGAGTGTCATTAGGCAAGATTACAAGTCTTGAGTTAAATATTGATGGAAAGAAAATTCCTATTTCAAATTTTGATACCGGGGAATTTGAAGAACACCTTGACGGGCGAAAAAATGTAACTATTGATTTTGCCTGTAAACGGGATGACTCTGATACCGGTGGAGTGGGTAATCTTGTGGATGATTTCCTTGCCGGAAACAGCGGGGCGATTTCTTTTACTCCTAAAACTCCCGTATCAGGCGATGTTACCTATTCAGGAACTGGGAGTCCTTCAAACATCAAGATCAACGCTGAGGATGATGAAGATACGAAGATAACGGGAAGTATGTCAATAAGCGGGACTCTGACTAAATCTACAACTTAATGATAAAGCTTATTGAGATCAAAGGGAAAAGATATCCGTTTTTGTTTGATATGGAAGTCGTTTGGTTTTTGACATCTTCCGGGAAAATAGAAATCATATATGAGGAGAACCCTGATTATGACAAAGACGATCCCAAAAAAGGAGATAAAGAAATAGTTAAGGCAATTCGGGCGGATTATGGCGACATGATGGAACTATTCCTTATAGCCAACAGGTCAGCTATTGAATATGCGGGTGAGGGGGAACCGTTATCCCTTCTTGATCTTAAAAATGGGATTCGTAAAAGCCCGAAGCTCTTTAACATTCTTCAAACAGAATTAAATGAATCAGAGGTTATACAAGCATTTGGAGAGCTGAATGAAAACGGGGAAGATTCTGGAAAAAAGGTAAAACAACCTGGGACAAAGTCTTCCAAGTAGCTTATGGGTGCTTAGGTCTGGATAAAAAGACCTTTTGGAAAATGGCTCCTAGGGAGTTCTTCAATGCCTGGATAGGCTTTGACGAAAATCAAAAAAATAATTGGGATGTTGCTTTTTGGATTTCTAAACATAATGCCTTACGCACTACCTGGAGCAAAGAACAGGGTGAGCAAATACAAAAAGACATAGCACCGTGGGAAGAAAAAAAGAAATCCAAATCAAAAGAACCGTTATCAGGAAAAAAAGTTTGTTCAATTCTTGATATGATTTCAAAATAAATGGCGGATAAAAGAGTCACATTTTTAATAAACGCGAATATTCGGAACTTTGAAAGGAACCTTTCAAGGGCTCAAAAAAGTTTCCGAAAGTTTGGAACCAACCTGAAAAAAATGGGGCGAACCCTGACAACTAGTGTCACCTTGCCTATTGGAATAGCGGGTGTGGCTGTTGTCAAAATGGCTGCTGATTTTGAGAAATCATTTAGCAAAATTGAGGGATTAGTTGGCATTGCCAGGAATGAGGTTCAGGCATTTACCGGGGATGTTCTGAACTTAGCAGTAAGTGCAGGAAGGGGACCACGGGAATTAGCAGAGGCTATGTTTTTCGTAACTTCATCCGGAATGAGGGGTGCTGAAGCGTTGGGTGTTTTAAAATTATCTGCTGAGGCGGCGGCATCCGGATTGGGGCATACTGAAGTGGTCGCCGACTTGGTAACCAGTGCGATGAATGCTTACGGCCCCGCTGTATTGTCAGCACAGCAAGCCACGGACGCATTGATCGCTACCATTAGGGAAGGCAAAAGACCTCCCCAAGAAATAGCTGAAAGCATTGGAATGGTTTTACCGATGGCTTCGGAAATGGGAGTAACTTTCCAGCAAGTAGGTGCAGCGATTGCAGCAATGTCAAGAACGGGAACGAAAGCTCAAACCGCAGTAGTGCAGTTAAGACAAGTTTTATTGACCATCCTACAACCGGCAGAGGGGGCTAAGCTCGCTTTAAAAGATATGGGAACGTCAGCCGCTGAAATGCGGAGAGAAATTAAAGAAAAAGGGCTTCTGGCATTTTTGGGTTTTTTGCGCGAAGAAATGAAAAACAACTCACAAGCCTTTACGGACGTTTTTGGAAATGTAAGGGCACTATCAGGAGCGTTGGATATTATGGGTAAAAATGCCAAAGTAAATGCTGGGATTTTCGAACGGATGAAAAACAACGTTGGGGATGCTGATAAAGCATTTGCAGCGGCTTCACAAACGGTATCATTCAAGTTCAACCAGGCGTTATCTGGGTTAAAAGTTATTGGTATTGAGATGGGGAACCTTTTACTGCCTATTGTAGCTAAATTGTTGGAAAAAATAAAAGAGGGGATTAAATGGTTTAGGGGGCTTTCTTCAGAAACCAAAAAATTAACGCTTTTTATTTTTGGATTAGCAGCGGCCTTGGGGCCTGCTTTAATTGTCCTGGGAACATTAGCTTTCGTGATCGGATCAATCAGCTTACCTATAATTGGGGTAATTGCGGCAATCGCAGCACTTGGCGCAGCGTTTTTATGGGTGGCTGAAAATTGGGAAGCTATAATTGAAAGGATAAGCGACTGGAATTGGTGGAAGAATATGTTGATTGACATGGCCCAATTTATGCTAAAATGGAACGTTGCGAGTTTAATGATTGACGGGTGGAATTGGCTTGTTAAACAAATACCGGATATGTGGGAAACGGTTGTGAAATTTGTAAGTGATGTAAATTGGTGGAAGGAAATGCTGGTAAAAATGGGCAGGTTATTTCTTGATACAAATCCATTTGTTTTATTATTTAAAGCGATAGAATTTTTAGTAGGATTTGATTATTCAGGGATTTTCGATGGTATAACCAAAGGTTTAGATGAAGTAGAAAAAAGCATTAATAAGAACATACGCACTCCATTACAAATAGTAAATCCTTTTGAAGTGGTGTCTGATGGCTTAGAAAGTCTACGGGGGAAGACGGTAATATACAAACACGAATTCACCAGCTTTGCTGATGCTATGGCAAATGCCTTCAATGAGGCAAAGCAGGCCGCTTTGGGGTTTTTCGATTCAGCGGGTGGCGGGGTTGCTGCTCCAAAAACACCCACATCAACGGGGTTACCACAATGGCAAGCGGATTTGGTTTCTACAATGAAAGGCTTTGATGATATCCCATCAATGGAATTACCCTCACTTCATAAAGGGACAGAACATTTGAAGGCATTCGCAGATAGCGCGCGTGATGCCGAATCAGCTTCAAACAGTTTAGGTCAAGCTCTTCAGAGTTCATTGACTTCTGCGGTAACTGGTTTTGCAGAAACGCTTGGAAATGTGCTTGTTTCCGGAGGTAATATCTTCACTGTATTTTTTAAAGTATTAGGTTCGTTTATGAAATCCTTGGGTGCGGCCATAGTTGCCGTAGGATTTACAATGAAAGAATTCAAGAAAGCGCTGCAAACTTTAAATTGGAAGGCGGTCGTTATCGCTGGAGCGGCTTTAATAGTCGCTGGGGCGGTTGTTACTAGTATTGCTTCTAAAGGCCCTAAAGGCATGGCCAAGGGTGGAATAGTACCTCCTGGTTTCCCCAATGATACATTCCCGGCAATGTTGACAAGTAAAGAAGTGGTACTTCCATCCCCCCAATCATTACCAGATTTTGGAGGCGGAGGCGGATTTATCGCAGATGTCAGATTCCCAATGCGTGACTTTGTAATTGCATTCAGAAAGGAAGAAGCAAAAATGAACCGCGGTTAATGGCTTATGTCGTTAAATATCGCTGTCAATTCACTGACTTTCAAAACAAAAGAAATTCATTAATCGAAATTCTCAAAGATGGATATTCAGGTGATATTATTAACTTACAAGGGGCAGAAAATCCTTTTAAAAAACAATACAATAAAAACAAGCATGTAATCGGATCAGAAGTACTTTTTAAATTTATCACAACCCAAGATGAGTTATCAGATTTAGACGCTGATTTTTTAGCCAGTGCATATAAAAATTTAAAGCTTAAATATTACAATAGCGGCATTTATGCAGGACTCTTTGACGGGAGTAACAGTTATGTTCAGGTTCCTTATGATGCGGGAAATATCATTGATCCAACTGTTACAGATTGGCAATTCGAGGCAAGCATATATATTAATAGTGATGCAGTGGGGCCACAGATAACAATTGCATCAATCGGATTTGCGTATGCTTCAGCTAGTGAGAGTGATATATATGGAATAACATTCCAAATGAACCTAGCTGCTAATTTGATTTGGGCAAAGGTTGGCAAGTCGCCGGCAGCAGCAGCCACGTCCATTTTTGCATATACGTTTGCCCGTAACACATGGTATGATGTAAAATTTGAAAGGACAGGCGGAAATTTGCTGTTTTATGTGAATGGGAATCTTGAAAACACAAATGTGTTTGCAGATGTTGCTAGTGGTGGCGCATATGATTCTCATATAGGAGCACGGCAAACAATTGGAGGCACTACACAGTGGTGGGATGGCCAAATGAAAGACGTAAAATTCAAAGAATTAAACGCTCCCAATGTTGAGTTTATGGATTTTTCACTGGACAATACCCTTGACAATGCTGTGCCGTTATTTCCGGATGGAACAGCACAAGGCGGATTTTCTTTTATAGATGGTAAAGAAGGTTTTAGGCTCGAATTCGTGGGATGGATAAAGCCGGAAAATACCGACCGGGACGAACATTCTAAGCTTCCAACATACCAAATTTCAGCCACGGACGGTATTGCTGATTTAAAAGATGTTGGTTATGCTACTCCTGGTTTTGGAACAATATATACGGATTTCGTTTCAATTCTTACTACAATAAAAAGAGCTTTAACCCTGATAGGAATTGATGATATTGATTTTTTCATCCAGTGCAATATCTATGAATCTATTCAGATGACTTCGACTGAAAATCTATTTAAAGAAATAGACCATGACAGTCGGAGATTTTTTACTGTTAAGGACGGTGAAACTGTCACAATGAAAGCCTATGAGGTTTTAGAAGAGTGCGTAAAAAATTTTAATTGCAGACTTTTCCAGGATCAGGGATATTGGAAGATCGTAAACAATCAGGAATATGATTCATTTCGAATTACTTATAATTGGAGTGATCTTACAATTTTAGATGCCAGGGCAGCTAATGACAGGACCGTTGATATCAACAACCTTAATCCGTATGATAGCGTATGGAATTTAAACGAGATTGCCCCGATAAAAAAACTCAGAATTACATTTAGGAATAAAGATCGTGAGGGCAATGAAATTCTAAACGGGGATTTTTCAGACGGCTTAACGGGGTGGTCTAATGGAGGGTGGGACACATTTGCAGACGGCGGTGGATATTTAAGAACCGTTTCTACTAACAATGACACGAATTATTTTACAAGAACCTCGGATTTTACAATTTCAGCATTTGACGAGGGGGATTTGCTGGAAATCAGATTCAGGGTAAAGCTTGTTTCCATTACTCACGTTTCGGGAGATTTTAAACCGTCTATTTATCCTATTGTTGTCACACCTTCGGGTGATACAGAAGTAGGCCAGGAAGTTGTATATGAAGGAAACTGGATTACACTGACTTTTAAACATAAGATTGAAGAAACCGGCGCTTATAATGTTAAAATTTACATGGAGCCGTATTCTGATATTTCGGCTTGTGAATACCATTGGGATGATATCGAATTCGTTCATAAATTAAATTCTAAAAATGTCGCTAAAGATTCGGTTTATATTTTTGAAAACGATGAGGAAGGATACCGGGAGGAAGAGCTTGAAGTTCTTTTTGGTGATGTTGTCAAGGAAACAGATGCCGGAGCCTTAAAAGACGGATCTAATTTAACTATCGCCTGGAACAGATTTGGAAAAAGTGAGAATGAAGGTATTATACCCCTTTTGGGTCAGCAAATTATCAACGATAGTCAGGCTTTTAAAAACCGTTATACTGTTGATATTGTTGATTCAGAAAATGATATCCATTTTGGCAGTGTCCTTTTGTATAAAACTAAAAGATATATTTTTGAAAGCTTTGATAAGGACAGTTCTGAGAATAAAGCCAGTGGTGATATAATTGAAATCAATAACGCAGATGCTTCCATAACCACGACTTTACAAGGGCTAACAAGTTTAGATGGACAAAGTGACGGATCAGAAGGCGGTGGGCAAGCTATTGCGGCTACGTATTGGCTTAAAGGAGCAAACGGAATTTATAGTAACAATAATGTAGGTATTGGAATGGTACCTACAGGGGCCTATGATTTAGAGGTTGCCGGGGATGGGTATATAGGAGGAACTTTGAACGTTATAAATAATGTAACAGCAGTCAATTTTCTTGGAGAATTTGGAGACTTGGTATCTGAGCAAAATCCTGATGCAGTTAATGCAATTAGAGTGAAAGCAACCGGTTCTGATGTGGATGTTGTTATTGGGGATGCATCAGGCTACTT
>SDBT01006533.1_pt1 | contig 19320 bp, 15 predicted proteins | sample 2277101 | NCBI WGS metagenome assembly SDBT01 (sample SAMN10404973, study PRJNA504765) | marine sediment metagenome | isolation source: marine sediment core GS10_PC15, 103 cmbsf | place: Arctic Ocean: Southern Knipovich Ridge | collected 2010 | reverse complement strand
GTTCGCTCAAAGAGGAGAAGGACAATCTGAAAACGAATATTTCTGAGCTGGAAGTGGCTTTGCAAAAAGCTGACCAAGCAGAAGAGAGCAAAAGTAAATTAGATCAGACTCTTGCGGAAAGAGGCAGATTGAGGCAGCGGTATCAAACCACAATAGAGGAAAGGATTAGTCAGGGTGAAGATTTTAAAAGGGAACTGGAAGGGTTGCTGGAGCGGGAGGAAAAAGTTGCGGGAGGTGAGGGATTAACTGAGAACCCCAAGGAGTTGGAAACAGAACTAATACGCAAAACCGAAGAATTGGAAGCACAGTTGGCACCGAATAAGAAAAAAGAAGAGGAATTAGAAAAAGAAATAAGCATGCTCAAGAAGGAAAAAGAGCGTTTAGAGAAAGAGGTCCCTGAAGCAGAGGAGATCCTCCCGGAAGTAGCCTTGATGGAGAAGCTGGGAGCAGAGGAGAAAGCTAAAAGAAGTCCTTTTCAACTGGGTAGGGTTATTATGGGGGGGGTGGCAGTCATACTGCTTTTTTCGCTTACTGCTCTTTCATATGTGTACAAAATAGGAAGATGAAAACCTAACTTCCCTAAACCGCCCACCCGCCGTGAGGGCATGGCAGCCGGCGGATCAAGGAGGGGGTAAGACATTCCTGAACATGAAGTAGGCAGCACATACAAGACATAGTCCAGCCCATAGGAAATCCAACGTAAGACGTTCTTTCATATAGATTGCGCAAAATCCTGCGAAAACACATATAGTAATGACTTCCTGCATAACCTTGAGCTGGCTCAGCGAGTAAACCTGGTGTCCTATGCGATTGGCGGGTACCTGCAGGCAGTATTCCAGTAAAGCCACACCCCAGCTGATCATTATAACGAAAATGAGCGGTTTGGTTTTTAAGTCCTTAAGGTGACCGTACCAGGCATAGGTCATGAAAATATTCGAAAACAGCAACAATACCAGCGGACTAAGCTTGCTCAACTCAATTTCCCCTTAAACCCATCTGATAACAGAAAACACCGGATTTCAAACAGCTACCCACTATCAGCGGGTATCATTAAAGAGATAACCCGGTTCTTTTGCGCGCCAGGAAGTGCAGGTCGCTGATGGCGAAGCGCAGCAGTTCAACCAGTTGCTCGCTGGTCTTCATAATTTGGGGGGTCGGTGATTCGCCGGGCTTGATTTTACCTTCAAGCAGCAGCAACGCCCTCGAGGCTTCTCCCGGGTGGCCTGAAATTACCAGCCCGCCTCGGTTGGCAGAGTGAACAAGGCCGGTGCGCCATGACTCGAAGGAAAATTGTTGCTCCTGGAAATGATGGGCGGCGGCGGCGTCTTCGAGGGACTTGCGCACCTTTCGCGACACCTCCTTTTTAAGTGACTTGGCCAAGGCCTGTGCCTCCTTTTCGTTCATGCCGGTGACCACCACTTCAGACTTGAACAACTTGATCACCACTTGCAGTCGCTTTCGCGTTTCCGCTTCATCCAGGTAGGAGAAGGTGGCCAGGCCGTTTTTTATTCCCTCGAGGCCCCTTCCCACCAAGAAGCGCTGCCCGCACGGTCCGGCGGAATCGAACACCTTTGGGTTCAACACAAAAGCCAAAGGATTACCAGGGAACCATGTCACGCCGGGCCCGTTATCACCTCGCTGGTAGATATCAAAAGCTTTAACCCCCAGGTTTTTAGCAATTTCATCGGCTAATTTTCGCGCAGGATGACCCTCGGGCAGACGCGCTCCGGGTGGGTTGTCGGCCGGCAATATTCTGCATAGCGGTCCGCCGAACGATCCGAGCAGGGTGGTGGCCGGAAGGCGCGCCAGGGGGTGAATCAGGGCACGTTCGCGCGTCTCGTCGTCCACGACCTCGTCCGTATGAGCGGGCAGATGCTCCAGACGCACTTCATAATTGGTTGTCTCCCGTTTTCCCAGGGCACCGAAAAAGTGCAGGATGGCGTGAATGCAAGACGCCCGGTCGAGCTCGTTCTGTTCCCCGTAAATCTTTAAAAGGTCTTGGTAGGCGTCTTCAAAGAAGGCGTTTGCCTTGATCAGAAGTTGGTTCTCCCGTATCGCTTGGGGATATGAGCTCCTGTCTCCGAGGCATAACTTGGCCAATGCCGCATGGGCCGGTTCAGAGTCCGGGTTGGCCTTGACCGCGTTGTTGAATTCTATGATGGCCTGGTCGCGATTTTTAAGATTGTCACGCTGCACCTGTCCAAGTCGCAAGTGGATGTCGTGAACTCTGTCGATCGCCGAGGGTGGTATGTTCCTGAGGAACCTCTCGAATGTTCTGACATATCCCGGCCAGTCTTCAATAGCTTCGAGTATCGCCCCGATGACGTCCATAGCTCCCAGGTGAGTGGGCTCGATCTCTAAGGCCTTATCGTAAGCCTCGCGAGCGGCGGGTAGGTTTTTGCGGCCTTCCTGTTCGATCCGGCCTAGGAGGCAGTAAGCGTCGGCCCGCTTGTGGGGTTCCTTTTCGATCTCGAGCAGTCGCCTCGTCGAACCCGCCGCATCGTCCCACCTGCCAAGCTTTATAAGCACCCCGGCCTGCCGATGCAGTGCCTCGGCATAATTCGGTCGTACCTCGAGCGCCCGAGCGTATTCGTTAAGAGCCCCCTGGTTTTCTCCGATCTTCTCCTCGAGCACGACGCCACTGCGTAGACGAATTTCAGCCTCTTCGGGAGTGTCTTTGTGGAGGGCGATAAGCCGGTCATAAAATCCTCTAACGGTGTTCCAAAGTTCCTTGTCGCCATAGAGCCTTATGAGATCTTCGATGGTTGGGGCGTGTTCCCCGGCGGTTTCGAGCAATCGGGTGTAACACTGGACTGCGTCATCGGGCCGCCCCGCCTTTTCAGCGAAGTCTCCCATTCTGCGGAGCAATTCGCCAGCGCCGGCCTTGTCGCCTTGCTTCTCAAGTAGCTCGAGGACTTGGGCTTCCGATTTGAGAGCTTCATTCCATTCGTGTCGCTGGATATACAGGTCACTTTGCGCGCGGTGCGGTTCGAGGTAGTCGGGCTTCTTCTCGGTACTGTGGCGGTAATAAATGAGCGCTTCCTTCTCCTGGGACAGGCCCTGAAGTACTCTTCCGCGTTCGTAGTAGACCCTTGCGACCTCTTCGGGCGGGTCATGGTCGCTAAGCGATTTCACCCATTTTCGATAAAGCGGCTCGGCTGCCTCCCACTTCTGGTGGTTGAAATATATGCGCCCGAGCGGCCGGATGGCATCGAGGTGGTTGGGGTTGAAACGCAACGCCATCTCGTACTGCTGGCTTACCCGCTCATCGTTTTTGAACTGGTTTTCAATAACTTCCCCCATGTGAGTGTAAAGCTCCGCCTTGGCCTCAAGGCCCTCGGTGAACTCCACCTCGCGGCTGTAAACGCTCACCACTTCCTCCCACCGCCCCAGCCTGGCGTAAATATCCCTGGTCTTGGCGAGCGAAGGGCGATGCCGGGGATTGATGGAAATCGCCCTCGAGTATGCCACTAAAGCCTGTTCGTCGTTTTGGAACTTATCGATCCACAGGTCGCCAGCGCTGTTATACAGTTCTGCCGACCGGGCAGGGTCTTCGACCGTTTCCGCCTTCACCGTCACCGTGCGGATGACGTTTTCCCACTGGCCGGTGCGCTCGAAGAGGCTCTCGAGTGCGTCGAGTGCTCCGAGGTTCTTGGCGTCGATCGGCAAGATGCGTTCATAGCCTGCGATGGCCTTTTGTGGATCCGATAGTTTTTCGTCCCAAAGGGAGCCGATCCACATGTACAGCCTGACACGTTCATCAGGCAATAGCGCCGCTTTCTTTTCGAGAATGGGCACCAGTCGAGCCGCGTCGCCCGCTCGATCGTATAGCCACTCGAGCGCATCGAGGGTTTTAAGGTGATTGGGCTTTAACTCATGGGCCTTGACGAAGCTGGAGATCGCCGCTGAGGGCGCGGCCATCTTCTCCTCGTAGATATCGCCCATCTTGAAGTGGATGCGGTGCTGTTCGTCGGGGTCGGTGGCGAGGTCGTGCAGCCGTTTGAGGATCGCCAGTTCTTCCCCCCACGATTCGGTGACCTCGTACAGTCGCTCGAGTCCGCTCAGGCTGGGCAGGTGGTTCGGGCCTAGCTCGAGGGCGGCAATATGGCTGGCTATGGCGGGTTTGAGGTCCCCAAGCTTTTGCTCCCATACCGTCGCCCGCTGGGTCAAAAGCTCTATCTTGCGCTTTGGGTCGGGGGTAACGGATGCGTGGCGCTCGAGGTTTTCCTGAAGCTCTTGCCATTTTTGCTCCTGATTGTAGAGCCGAGTAAGCTCTTCGAGCTGATCCAACTCGTTCGGGTTATGTGAGAACACCTCGCGATAGCATGCGATAGCCTCGTCCGCATTATGTAAAGTTTCCCACAAAGCTGCCTGCCGGAGCAATAGCAGCACCAGCATGCGCGGCTCGCGCCTGAGCTTTATTTCCTTCCGAAGGATCTCTATTTGGGCGGGCGCGTTTTCCGTGGCAGCGTAAAGTCGCTCGAGTCTGCGCAATGTCGCCAGGTCGTCTGGTGTGTTTTCGATGACGGCTTTAAAGTCCGCTTCAGCATCCTCCAATGCGCCGGCTGTTTCGGCCAGGTCTGCGCATCGGAAGCGATAAGCGACCCGCATCGACGGGTCGTGCTCGAGGCTTGCCAGTGCCGCGAGCACCTTCCGCTGGTTCTCGACGTTGCGCTTCTCGAGGTTAATCATGCATAGCGATTCATGTGCCTCGTAGTTGTCGGGCTCTAGTTCGACCATGCGGTGGTAGCTTTCCGCGGCGTTATCCAGGCTGTTGAGTCTCCACCGGTGCACCCTTGCCATCTCGAAAAAGAGCAATATCCTGCCTGGGTCGTCGAGCAGCGGCGCCAATTCGGCGGTGGTCAAAAGCCACGCCGTCCAGGACTCTTCGAGGAATTGCAGGGTCTTTATGGTTTCCAGAAGAGTTATAGAAGGAGTTCCCCTGCCGGCGATTTCCTTGAGCCGGTTTAGCGCACCGTGTTTGATGTACTGGCGACCCCAGGCGGCCTGTGCGGCTCTCCACACGATTGATGGATGCCGGCCTGAGGCGTCGGCTTCCCCCGAGGCCATCTCGAGATATTCCTCCCACCTGCCGCCACGGTATGCCCAATTGCGCAGCTCGATCAACGCGGTGGGGTCGTCGGGGACAGATTCAAGTACCTGTCGCAGTATGGCAAGCGCCGCCTGCTCGTCGTTCAACTGTCTAAGCAGTAATGCAGCGTGGTCAAGCCGCACCGCCCGGGCGTAAGCGGCGTCTGCCTCATGGTCCAGCAAGCCGAGAATCCGCTCCTGTATGCCGTAGAGGTCTTGGAGATTATTCTGGGCGTAGCAGATCTGTTCAAGCGTCAACAGCGCCTCGATATTTTCGCCGTAGAGTTGGATTACCGAAGAGAGCGATTTGAATGCCTCATTGCTGCGACCCAGTCTCATCCACAGGTCGGCGGTGCGCAGCCCCAGGTGCGCCAGATATGCGGGGTCCTGGACAAGCCGCTCCTGTCCCATTACGGCTCGCACCAGGTTTTCATTATCTTCCATGTCGGCATAAGCACGGGCCATGGATCGTAACAACCCGAGGGTGGTAGCCGGTATGGCCTGCGCTTGCCTGTAGACATTTGCGGCCTTCTCCGGCTGGTTCAGGCGGTACTGCAGAATTTGGCCTCGCTCGGCCAGCAGGGCGGCTTTAAGCATGTCGTCTTTAATGGCGTCCACCTGCTCCGACAATAGCTTGTCGAGTTCAGACCATCGCCCGAGTCTGCCCAGTGCTTCAGCCTCGATCTCTGCCAGGTGGAGTGAAGGGGTCGATTGTCGCGCTTTGCGGTATGCTTGAAGTGCCTCATCGGTGCGGTTCAGGTCGAGGTCCAGCGTCCGGCCCCAAAATAGTGCAAAAGTGCTAGACAGCTTTGGCCCGCTTTCGATTTCTGATAGAGCTTTTTGGCTTGTCAGGAGTCCTTCCCGGTCGGTTGTGCTCTGCAGGCGAATCATCGCCCGCAGGTGTCTTGGGTCGGTGGGGCAGAGTGTATGTGCCTTTCGATATTTTTCCAGGGCTGCTGCATCGTCCTGGGCGGTTTCAGCTATCTCACCTAGTCGGTGGAGCATCGCCGCTCGCCAACGTGCCGCGGGAGGCTCCGATTCAGCCTCGGTAAGAGCGACTAGTCTCGATAGCGCGTTGGCGAAATCTTCGTCAGCGCCGCGCAGAAGGGCCAATTCGGACATTGCCAGCAAGGCCATGGCGTGCCAGGATGGCGACGCATCGACGGGAGAAGACTCCACCAATTGGCTCAACAGTGCCTCGGCGTCCTCCGGCCTGCCGAGCAGGCATTCGAGCAGATGCGCCCGCAGATTGGCAAATGCTGCCTTCTCCTCGAACGAGGTGGCGGAATCCTCGAGAGCTTTGAATGTCGTCTCGAGCTCCTCCCAGCGGCCTTGCCTTGCCCGGATTTCCATCGGTAGGACATGAGCCAGTCGCTTTCCGTTAAGCTCCATCGCCTGTTGGCAGGCTTTCTCGGCGCCGGCATGATCGTTCAGGCGGAACTCGAGCACATCGGCCCGAACCAAGTGCAATGCTTGGGAGTGGCGGGGGTTGCGTTCGGCAAGGGCTGTCGCCTCAGCGAGCAAAGATGAAGCCAAGTCGGACCAACGACCCAACTCGATGAGCAGGCGCCATTCCTCTTCCCGCGCTGTCCGCGAGGCGGGATATGCCGCCAGGGCGTCCCGGAAATCTCGCAACGCTCCTTCGGCGTCGTCTAATTTTTCGCAGCGGACTCTCCCGGCGCGCACCAGCAAGTCCGCTTTTTCTTCAGCCTGTTCGCACAGGTCGGCCTCACGGGTAAGGTAGTCCACCAGTTCTCGCCAGCGCTCCTCGGCGGCGGCCTGTTCTCCCAAAGCCCTCAGCGCCGAAGGGTCCCGGGGATCATCTTCCAATGCAACGCGGTATTTTGACGTATCCACCGGCCTCTCTCCTAACCAGTTCGGGCAAGCAACCCGTTGATTACATGGTAGAGCCTATCGGCGAACTCTTCAAGTGAAGAGTCGGTCCCTTTGTTGATGTACCGAGCGGGAGTGCAATATTGCAGCATCTTCTGGAAAGTCTCATTGCACCTGACCTGCCCCCATTTTGTAGACCGCAGGAGAAGTTAGAATCCCGGACCAGCTCGCGGTAACGTCTAACTTTGGCGATCTTCATTCCGCCGAACTTCTCTCGTCACGTGTAGTACGTGTTTTCGCTTATCCCCTGCGAGCGGTTGACCTCGCCGGTCGCCCTGTCGCCTCGTTCATCTTCCTTCAAAATCCGTAGAATCTTTTCCTCTTTGCCCAATCGAACCATCACCAGCGTATCAACCATGCTACCACAACTTGGACAATTTGAATATGTTCTCCATCAGGTCCCCTCCTGCTAAACGAGTTTTAATGAGAAACTAGGCTCGAAGCAGTTGATATTTTCTTCCAACAGCTCGTTCAGGCTTTCCAGTTCAGCCCTGGAGCGGAGGTCCATCCTCTCATTCTCGATCTTTAGCATCCGCATTCTGTGAGCCGCTTATTCTCCTTCATCAACTCCCCCGTGAATAATTTGCCTTCCTTAAAAAATTATTGAAGATTCCTATTTCCCTCAGCTTCTCGTTCAAGTCCCTTAGATCAAAGGGCTTGTCGAAATAACAATAGGCGCCCTTCTCGTAAGCTTCCTTCTCGATCTCCTTGGATCCGCAGGCGGTCATGATAATTACCTTGGTCCCGGGACTTTTCTCCTGGATATACTCAAGAAGTTCAAGTCCCTCCCGTCCCCGGATGCCGGTCAAACGGATGTCGGCTAGCACAACGTCAAAAAAGGTGTTCTTGAGGGCATAGTCGGCCTCCTCAATCTTGGTTGCGGTGATCACCTCAATACCCTCAGCTTTTAAGGCTTTGCTCAGCATTATGAGGACATTCTCTGCGTCATCCACGATCAAAATCTTTTTCGTTTTCATGTGCATTCCTTTTGAAACAAAGTTTTCCTTTTGCCCAAGAACACTCTTGACCTCATAACTTCCTAAATGTGGATGAGGTCAGATGGGATGGAACGGAAGCATATTCCATGCCAATAGTCTAAAGGGGCATGCCTATGATGACCTGGTTCTGAAACTGCCTGTTAGTGAAGGGGGGTTTTTATTCCGGCTTGGGGGATGGCCTTGTCCCGCCGTTGTAGACGAAAGCGACAGTTTTTTTGAGGATGCGAAAAAGTCCAAGTTTATCATGTATTTACTATAACTATAGTTTTTCGCTATAGTAGTGATTAACTACATCGATTCCCGGTTAAGGGTTTTTATAATGGGATTTTAGGGTAGGTATTGGTGATTATAGAGTGGAGCCATGTATATGGCGGCTTTTTAAGTGAGTCGGATAGATGGAGGCTGTAGGTAAGAGAAGAGGAAGAAGGCAGGTTTATAGATATTATGCCGAGTAGGCGACTTCTTTACTTTCCTTAACTGGGAATTAAGGGTTGGCTACGCATCCTTGAGGTCAAGGCTATATTTCTTGATCTTCTTGATCAGCGTGGTGCGGTGGATACCCAATATTCCTGAAGCAACGGTACGGTTATAATTGGATGAGGATAATACTCTTTTAAGGTGCTCCTTCTCAAGAGATTCTAATGATGAATCGTCTTTTGAAAGTAGTCGTAAAGATTTTTTCCTGCCCATTAAATTTTGGGGCAAATGAGCTGTTGTTATGGTACTTTCACCGCAAAGAAGTACTGCTCTTTCGACTATATTTCTCAATTCCCTTATATTTCCGGGCCAGGGGTAATACAAGAGCACGGATTCCGCCGCCGGGGAGAATCCAGAGACTTCTTTGCCGAAAAGTTTATTGAATTCCTTCAGGAAAACATTGGCGAGAGGTAGAATATCCTCGCTCCTTTCTCTGAGAGGGGGTAGCATAATGGGCATTACATTCAAACGGAAATAAAGATCTTCCCGGAAGCTTTTATTCTTTACCGCCATTGCCAAATCGGTATTGGTAGCGGCCATGATGCGGACATCCACTTCGATGTTGGAGGTTCCTCCCAGTCGGCGGAAGGCTCTTTTCTCGATGATCTTGAGAAGTTTTGCCTGGACGGACAGTGACAAGTCTCCTATCTCATCCAGAAAAATACTCCCTCTATTAGCCACTTCAAAAAGACCTTTTTTTAGGTTTTTAGCATCGGTGAAGGCGCCTTGCTCGTGGCCGAATAGTTCCGACTCCAAAAACTCATTGCTCAGCCCGGCACAGTTGATATCCACAAACTGCCTGTTTTGTCGGTCGCTGAGCTCATGAATGGCATTTGCCACCATTCCCTTGCCGGTGCCGGTCTCGCCCAGGATACACACGTTGGTGGAAGGGTTTTTGGCCAAAAGCTGGATCACATGGCATACCTCCTGTGGAATTCTTAGCCCATGAAGATTAACGGAACGCTTCAGTTGGGACACTTTTCGCTTGAGGTAAAGGACCTCCTCCTGGGTGCGGTAGCTCTCCAGGCTCTTTTCTACCATGTCCTCCAGTACCGCCAGGTCTATAGGCTTGAGGATAAAGTTGTCGGCCTTCATTTTCATCGCCTTGACTGCGGTCTCCACATCACCATGTGCGGTAATGATGATCACCGCCGTGGCGGGGGAGGAGACCTTGATGCTCCTCAGAACATCCAGTCCGTCTATATCCGGAAGCCGGAGGTCCAGGAGAACCATGTCCATCGGAGTTGCCTGACAAAGCTTGATGGCTCCTTTGCCGTCGTTGGCCACATGCACATTAAATCCATTTTCCTTGAAAAGCGTTTTCAAATTATGGCGAATGGATTCCTCGTCGTCAACGATCAATATCGTGTCAAGCATTATCTTCCCTCAAAGGAAGCCCAACCACCATTGCTGTTCCCCTCTTTTTCCTCGGCTCCGCCCCGATGTCCCCGCCATGGTCCAGAACAATTTTTTTTGATATCGCAAGTCCCATGCCTGAATTTCCATTTTTGCCGCTGAAAAAAAGATCAAAAACCTTACCCCTCTGATCCTCAGGAATGCCGGGCCCCTCATCCTTAACCTTGATGACCGCGCGTTGATTTTCCATATCAATGCGGCAAGAGATTTCAATGCAATCCCCTTCCTTCGAAACATCAATGGCGTTTTGCAGGAGGTTGATCAATACCTGGGTGATTCTATCTTTATCCACGTAGACCGGGGCCATGTCCTTGGATATTTTTTCCCTGATTTTAATCTTCCTGGATCGTGATAAACCCCGGTTCAGCGATACGACCTCACTGATAATCTCATTAATTTGGTTGGGAGTGATGTTCAGTTCCTGGGGGACGCTGTAGGTTAGAAGCTGCTTAATCAATCGGTCCACCCGCATGATCTGCCGGAAAACGATGTCTAGGGTCTCTTGCTCGTCATCATTCAATTTCAAATGGCCCTGCAAGATTTGAATGCTGCTTGATATCGCGAAAATCGGGTTCTTTATCTCGTGGGCAATGACCGCCGCGATCTCGCCGATGGCGGCAAGCTTCTCCGTCTGAAAAAGCTTCTCCCGGAGCGCGATTTCCTGGGTGGCGTCGTGTTCAACGGCAACATAATTTATTATCTTGCCGGACGAATCGCGCACCGGCGAAATCATCGCATATTCTTCATAGATGGTACCGCCCTTCCTTTTGTTAATGAAGCGGCCTGACCATGTTTCGCCGCGAGTGAGTGTATCCCACATCTGTTTGTAGAACGCTTCGTCATGTTTGCCGCTTTTGAGAATACGCGGGTTTTGACCCACGATTTCCTCTCGCGAGTATCCGGTAATTCTTTCAAAAGCGGGATTAACGTATTGGATTGCCGCGTCGACGTCGGTAATGAGGATAGCCTCTTCGGATTGTTCAATAGCGGTCGCCAGCCGAATTCGCTCCTCCTCGGCCCGCTTGCGCTCGGTGATGTCGCGCATGATGTGAACGGAGCCGTTCAGCGTGCCGAAATCATCGAATCGGGGCGTGGTCGTGACGAGAAAATGCTTGTCTGAGCAGGCATCATAAATTTCCGCTGTATGTTCTTTCCCATCGGCTATGGTTCGTGCATGGGGGCAGAATTCAGGTGGAGCCTCAGTGCCATGGACGTACTCGAAACATTTCCGTCCCAACATTTCCTCAAGTGAAAATCCCAGTGTTTCGCTAGTTGCCTTGTTGGCGCGAGTGATCCGGTTATCGTGGTCGATCAGCATTACCAGATCAGGCATGGTGTTGAACGTGGTCCTCCATTCTTTGGCGGTCTGTATCGCCTCCTCCGCCCGCTTGCGCTCGCTTATATCCTCAATTATGCATGTTGCCCGAACAAATTCCCCATTCCCATTTCTCAGAGCCGAGGAATTGATGCTGACATCAACTATAGTGCCGTCTTTTCGAGTCATCTTGTATTCTGTGTTAGCGGCAAACCCCTTGGCAAATATTTCTTCCAAAGAGACCTTGACCTTGGCGATAAAATCGGGATGAACAATTTTATCCATGGGTTGGCCTATAATTTCTTCCGGCAGGTAACCCAAAACTTGTTGTACCCGACTGTTGCAATCGACAACAATCCCTTCTTTATCGACTAAATTGATCATATGGACGGTGGTTTCGAAAATTGAGCGGTATTTTTCCTCGTTTGCCCGCAACGCTTCCTCCGCCCGCTTGCGCTCGATGGCATAGCGCATAGACTTTGCAAGAAGACTGCCATACACCTGCCCCTTGACCAGGTAGTCCTGTGCTCCAAGTCGCACAGCCTCAGCGGCCAGCTTTTCATCGTCGAGATCGGTAATAACGATAATCGGAACTTGCGGCGCTTTTTGGTGCACCTTGATGAAGGTGTCAAGTCCCTGGCTGTCCGGCAAACCGGGATCAAGAAGAATGAGGTCGGGCTTCTCTGCTGAGATTTTTTTAAGTGCTTGAGAAAGCCGCTCCTCGCGCTCCAAATGGAAGTTTTCTTCTCCGGCCTCCTTCAGCATTTCGCGGATCAAACGTGCATCTTTAGGGTTGTCCTCGATCAACAAGGTTTTGATGGGTTTATCCACTATTTAATTCCTAAAATTTGCAGAACACCCGCTTGGCCCTTATACCGTGTCCAAACATATTCAAATCTTGGGATTTCAAATTTAAAAGGTTCTGCAAATTTCGCACCAATCTATTATAAGCTAAAAAATACTTATAGTCATTCTTATATCCATAATTACAGAATGATGGCTAAATATATCCATGGGTGCCTATATTACCAATAATTTGGTAGCATGTCCATTAATTTTTGCTGGATTTGGATTTAATCATTCGTAAGTTATTGAAATTGTAATCCTTGGCATGAGATATGCTAGATTCTGATAGCGCAAAAGGGTCACGAATGCTGAGCTTGAGCCCATAAACACTTATAAAATTAAAGAGAAGCAGAAAAAAATGAGTTAGCTGAACCAGAAAATATTGGCATGATAGTTGCAAGTAGGGATTATCCAAACAAGGTGAACCTATTTCCAGGAGGGGCTTTTCCATGAAGCATGTTATTGTCGGTCTTGTCGCTGCCGGTCTTGCAATATGGGGACTTATCATCTGGTGGACAACCTTTGGCTTGGTCATGAGAGGTTTAGTGCCTTTTTTCTTACTGGTGTTCGGTCTGATGAGCATCGCATCCGGTTTGCGCTTACTCCGGTCAAGGAAGAAGAAGGTTATTGAATGAAGAAGACTCTTTTCTGCGAGCGGAATGTGAAGGTGTGGGTCATCCCTCTCTTCGCTTACGCTGTCTTTGTTCTCGCCTTTTCAATCTGGTCGGCGATAAACAAGGGCAAGATAAAACTGTCCGACTACCACTTGAGTATGGGGAAACCGGGAGCGGGTCTTTCCACCAAGCCGAAGGCGCTGTCGCCATCAAACACACCACCTCCCGTCTCGGCAGCCCCGCGGGCAGCCCCCACCAACACATATTCCCAGTTCCAGCCGGGGCAGGGAGGAACTTCGACCTTTCCGAACCCGGTGGACCCAGCGAGCCGGGCTACCCCCATGGGTGGCATCCAGTTCGTTGGTGGAACCCCGGCCCGGGCCCAGAATGTAGAGATAGCCATCAACTTCAATCGGGCGGCGGACGTCATCCGCCCCTGCGTGGTGAACATCAACGCGGCTCGAACCACCCCGTTCTCTCAGCCGGTGGCCAACCCAGACGATCCCCAATTCATCAACGCCTTCGATGGGGTTCCGGACAAGTTTATTGGCCAGATGGCTTTAGAAAGCATCGGATCAGGCGTGATCGTGGACTCGTCCGGCTATGTGGTGACCAACCACCATGTGGTGGACGGAGCCACCACCATAATCGTCTCCCGCTTCCAGCATAAAGAAGGGCAATATGCCGCCCGGGTCGTAGCCTTGGATATCAGTAAAGACCTTGCCCTGCTTCAAATCTTGGGCAATGGGCCTTTTCCGGTGGCCACACTGGCCGACTCAAGCCAGGTTGAGGTGGGAGATTGGGTGCTGGCGGTGGGTAACCCCTTCGGTCTGGAGCATACCGTCACCGCCGGGATCATCAGTGGTAAACGGAGTTTAATCGTAATCAATGGGGTCAAATACAAGGGGCTGCTGCAGACCGATGCGCCCATCAACAAAGGCTCCAGCGGTGGACCTCTGGTTAACATGAGCGGGCAGGTGGTGGGAATAAACACCGCGCTCTACATCCCCACCGAGTTCCTCAATGGAACAGGCTTTGCCATTCCAAGCAACCAGGTGGGGGCCTTCGTGGCACGGTTCACGGAGAATAACAAAGTTACCGCAGCCAGGCAAAAACCTGGTAATTTCGACACGGCGTGGCTGGGAATCGGGGTTATCGACATGACCCCGGATCTGGCAGCTAAGCTTTCCTACCCCCATGCCGGCGGCGTGTACGTCAGCGGCCTGGTGCTGGACTCTCCGGCCGACAAGGCGGAGATTACGCGGGGAGACATCGTCACTGCCGTGTCAGGCCGGCCCATTCAAAACACCGCATCCCTGCGAGACATTCTGGCCGGCTTGAGTCCGGGACAGGTGGTGACCATCACCATCTGGCGGCGGGGAAAGATGGAAACATTGAATCTCCAGATCGGAGTCGGCTGAACAAAAGGAAGGTGATGTATGACCAAGGGGTTGATCAAGCGTTTTTCCTATGGCGCGGCTTTTGCTTTTGTGGTTCTCCTGATCCTGTTAGCGGCGGGAGCCATGTTTTTCACTGATGATTTTAAAGAGGAGATTCTCAGCCCTGAGTACAAGAGCACTCAGGTCATGAAGATACGGGGCAGTTGGCTGGGAATGAGGATGATCTCTTTGGACTCCCCGGCTGCCCTTCGCTCGGGTGTGCCGCCATCCGTACGGGGGGTGATGGTTGTTGAAATCGAGGATAGGATCGGTTGGCGGGCGCGTCAAGCTGGAGTGCAGGAGGATGATATTATCCTGGCCGTGAATGGGAAAAAAATCCGGGATCTGGCCGACCTGTACGACTTAAGCCACAAACTGGATGCGGGACCCGCGATATATCTGAATATTCTACGCTGGGGTCAACCCATGACGCTGGTGCTGCCCGCGGTGTATGCTGCCCCTTCCGTTGCAGGCCAACCGCAGGTCGAGCTAGAATTTCAAACGCCGATGGCAGCCCAGAGAGGAAATGCAGGGGCAGCCCAACTGGTTGCCCTGGCTCCGTCATCCCGAGGCCCAATGTTCAATTGCCCTATACATAATCGGGTATGGCCCCAAAATGAAGTCCATCCCCACTATCGTTGCCTTATAGGCAACTGCCCACTGAGTAGGGTGCCAGGCCTACCGCAGGCCGGGCAAGGATTTCAAACCGCGCCGATGACAGCCCAGAGAGGAAATGCAGGGGCAGCCCAACTGGCCGCCTTGGTTCCGTCATCCAAAGGCCCAATGTTCAATTGCCCTATACATAATCGGGTATGGCCCCAAAATGAAGTCCATCCCCACTATCGTTGCCCTCTATGCTACTCCCAACTGAATAGGGTGCGTTGAGATGGAAAAATACTGGGAGGTCTCATTACTGGTCGCTCCTTTCCTGGTGATATTTTTCGCCATTGGCAGCGACGGAATTGGGGAGTAAGGGATATCTATGAAGCTGAGTAGAGAAATAAATGGTGGGCTCGTGGTTCTGGCGGTCATGGTGACCGCTGGCATCACGGGCTGGGTAATACTGAAGGATGGACCCAGCCCGAACTGGGATTCCTGCTATTACTCTCCTCCTCAGCAGGGGGCCTGGAACTTTTCGCCCGGGATAATGGCCACGAAAATCTGCACTAGCTGCCATCCGGTGGTAAGCACAGTCCCAAATGCCAAAGCAACTTCGACCTTGCATCACGATCACCGAGGAATCTGCTCCAATTGTCACCTAATGGCAAACCAGAGCGGACTCAAGACAAACCCGGGCAGCATACCGGTCGCAATCCCGAGGGCTGCGGTGGGGCAGTTGGGCGGGACCAATGGGTTCCCGGTCATCCGGGCCGGCGCGGTTCCTATCCACGCCGACCGCGGCGTCTGCACCAACTGCCATACGGTGGTAAGCAGCAGGGGAAATCCAATCCCGACGGTTGCTCCCAGGACGACTGCGGTGGGGCAGACGGTTGCTCCCAGGATGACTGCGGTGGGGCCGGCGGTTGCTCCCAGGATGACTGCGCCTTTAAGGATGGCCACCGAGGGAGAGTGGATGGGGCTGGAAGTGGCGCCGATCACTCCAATCACCGGACGTCAATACCAGATCCCCTACGGCACCCGGGGTCTGGTGGTGGTCGAGGTCGAGGGCCCGGCGGCTATCGCCGGCCTGAAGGCGGGAGATGTGGTGCTGTCGGTAAACGGGGTGCCTATCTCCAACATGACCGATTTCTTCCAGGCCAACTGGGGCGGAACGCTGACTCAGGGAGTTGTGGAAGTTCTTCGCCAAGGACAAAAACTGGCGGTGAACATTGCTCAAACGACGAACCCGGCCCCGGCCGCGGTACCGAATATACCGGTCAACGCTCCCCCCGGGGGTATGCCGACACCTCAGGGCGGCACATTTTACCCGGGAAATGCGGCCGGTTGGGGTGGCGGACAGGGGCTTGGCGTCGTTCAGGGATGGTTTCCAACGAACCAGTTTTGACCAAGCTTTATCGCGGAGGAGTAGGTGTTTCAATTAGCTCTAGCCATATTGGTAATTGTTGTGATCGTGGTTTTTAGTATCGCCAATTCCCATCATGTACAGTTGAGTTTCGTTATTGGCGCGCCGATAGAAGTCCGCCTTGTTTTCCTTCTCATGTGCGCTTTTTTTATGGGAATGGTTATTCCCATCTTCTACCGATTGATTCAGCGCTTAAATAGCGATAGAAAAACGGAACAGGAAAAAGAGCTGCAACAAGCGATTCAGCTAGTGGATCGTGACCTTGTGGGAGAGTGATTTCGCCTCGTGATTTTACTTATAGAATAATTGCCCGGAGGTAGGGTATGCTGTTCAAACTTTTAGGAATTATCACTGCCGGGGTTTTCGTTGGAGCTGCCGTGATAGAGATCTCGGGATATTTAGCCCGCCATCGTACTGGCAAGGGGCATGGCCAGAAGACCCCACCAGCAGCGGTGGACCCGGGTGTCGAGGCAGCCAAAGGGCACAACAAAACCGCACCACAGAATGAGAGTTGATACCTAATGACTAAACGCGTCTCTCCAAAGATGGATAGCGGCCGCTGTCGCTCCTGCGGTATGCGCTTCTCCGTTCTCAACCTGTTTGTCAACATTGGCCTGACCATCATCAAAGGCGCTGTTGGATTCCTGTCCGGCAGCCGGGCTCTGCTAGCCTGCAGCTTGTATTCCTTCAACGACGTGCTGTCAGCGATCATCGTGATGGTGAGCCTGAAGGTGGGCGGGCGTCCGACCGACGAGGACCACGCCTATGGCCACGGCAAAGCGGAGTTCGTCGCCATCGCCGTCATGAGCTTTGTTATGGTGGCTGCGTTGTTTTTCATCGTTTTCTACTCAGTGGTCGATGTCATTCGTGGGTTGGAGAAAGCGCCTCACGTGGCCGCTCTTTTTGTGGCTGTACTGAGCCTGATCGTGAGTGAGTTGCTGGCCCGCATGGGAAACTGTTCCGCCCGGCATTCGGATTACTCCCCTTCTTTGCAATCCTGCGCTGAACACAATCGAGCCGATGCTTTGTCTTCCCTGGCGGTGGTGGTGGGAGTGGGAGGCGCCGTCCTGGGCCTGCATATCCTGGACCCGATCGTGGCCATTTTTGAGGTGTTACACATCTGCATCCTATCCGGAACATTATTCGGTAAGGCCGTAAAAGGGCTCATGGATTTGTCCCTGCCCGCCTTTGAGGTAGAGCGTATTTCCCGGGTCTGTGGCCAGGTGCCCGGAGTGTCGCGGGTGGCGCTTCTCCGAAGCCGGCAGATGGGGACCAAATCATGTGTAGACATTGTGGTAAACGTCTCCAAGGGTATCTCTGTGGAGCAGGCGGGCAAGGTAGCCCTACGGGTGAAATCCACGATCATGGAAGCCCTAGGACGCTCGGTGGAAACCCACGTGAGGTTCAAGGCCGATGAGGCGCGCGATAGTATGGAACCAACTCGAGGTGCAGTAGGAAGCTATGCCTGAAGAACGTTGTATACGCTGCGGCGACCGGGTGCCCTGGATTAGCCTTTGCGGTAACTTCGCCATTACCATTTACAAATTGGTGGTGGGGTTTTTGGGGGGGAGCAGCGCCCTCGTCGCCGACGGTATTCATTCCTTCACCGACGTTATCGGCACCGGCGCCATCATCGGCACCCGCAAGATCTCAAAACGGCCATCCGACGAGAACCATCCGTACGGGCACGGGAAAGCGGAGTTCCTGGGCTCCTCGTTCATTTACACGGTGCTTTTATTCCTGTCCAGCGCCATTTTCATCGGAGGTCTGCTGGTGATTCTGGAGGGACACATAAGGAAGCCCCACATCGTGACTTTGCTGGCGGCCGCGGTGTCGGTCCTATACAATATTTTCATGTATCTCCTCGGCCAGTGCGCGGGCCACCGGAACAACTCCCCGGCGATCCTGGCCAACTCCTTTGAGAACCGGACCGATGCCATCTCCTCTGCCGCCGTCATTGTGGGCATCGCCGCCGCGATATTCATACATCCCATCTGCGATCCTATCGCCGCCATGACAGTGGGCGTGATCATCTTTGCGAACTGCATGACTCAGTTGAATGATTCCTTGTCAGGACTTATGGACCGGGCACTGCCTTCCGAAGTCGTTCGTCGCATCAAGCATGTTGCGCTGACCCAGAAAGGGGTCGCCGGGGTGAACTTCGTAAAAACAAGACATACCGGAAGCAACTATTGGGTGGACCTGGAGATCTTGGTGCCCGGAGATCTGGATGTGGCTCATTCGGACAACATTGCATTGGAGGTCCGTAACGAATTGATGAGGCGTTCCGAACGGTTCCACAATGTGGAAGTATTCGTAGCGCCTGCCCCCGACCGGCACAGTAAGTGGCGCCGTTTACTGCCTCATAAGAAACAGGAAGAACGGCATGGCGGCGGAAGTTGATTAAATTACACGAAGGAGGTGGATTTTGTCTAACACTAACGAGAAGAAAAAGGAAGTAGAGGTTGCCGACCTGCTGGAGACCCAGGGTAAGGCGGGCAATGGTGTCTCGCACATCCTCCGACTTCGCTTCAGTCTGGCTTCCATCCTGCACTTGACGGACCGGATGGCGGATCGGGTTATCTCCGCGTACGACCGTCTTGTTTCATTGGACGATGAGGAGACGGCGGAAATCTACCTGGGCATGGGGACGGATTTCGCCCATGATGGTAACACCGAGGATGCCCTCACATCCCTGACCAGGACATTGGAAATGCAGCCGGACAACGGTGAGGCATGGCTCCTGGTCGGGTTGGTCCACCTGGACCGGCAGGAAACTGAAGCCGCGGTGGAGGCCTTCGAAAAGGCCAAGGCCCTGGGGAACAACAACTTTAAGTTGCACTGTCGATTGGCCGAGGCCTTTGCCGACTTGGGAAACCACAAGGCTGCGGTGAAAGAACTCAAGCGTGCGGTAGAACTGGATCCCAATTCGGCGGAATCTTTTTTCCGTCTCGGCGTGGCCCTCGACAACCTGAAGAATTACGAAGAGGCGGCGGAGTCTTTTCAGAAGGCCATCGATCTCTCCCCCAGGGAACCGGCCTACTATCAAGGCATGGGCTTTACCATGGGAAGCCTTGAACGGCACGAACAGGCGATCGCATGCATCAAACGGGCTGTGGAGCTAGAACGCCGTCGCAGCCAGTGAGAAGGCAATTTCGTTGCTAAGGGGGCAAGTATATATGCAGAGTATAGAGCCCCAAATTAGAAC
>SDBT01006531.1_pt1 | contig 19322 bp, 13 predicted proteins | sample 2277101 | NCBI WGS metagenome assembly SDBT01 (sample SAMN10404973, study PRJNA504765) | marine sediment metagenome | isolation source: marine sediment core GS10_PC15, 103 cmbsf | place: Arctic Ocean: Southern Knipovich Ridge | collected 2010 | reverse complement strand
CCCGCACGGCGATAATCATCAATGAGTTCGGTGCCGTCGGGATCGACCACCTCATGGTTGATGGCTCCGGCTCGTCGACGGCCGTCATCAGCGGCGGGTGCGCCTGCTGCGAGCGGCTTCCGGCTCTCATCGAGACGCTGCACACGCTCGTGGAGGATCGTCATCGTGGTGCCCTGGAGATCGATCGAGTGGTGATCGAGACCAGCGGGCTGGCCGACCCGGCACCGATCGTGGCGACGGTCGCTGGCGATCCGATGTTGCGCCACCACTGCTTCGTCGAGCGCGTGATCGTCACCGTCGATGCCGTCAACGGCTGGTCCAACGTAAATGTCCAGCCGGAGGCGCGCAAGCAGGTCGCCGTCGCTGACGAGATCATCATCACCAAGCCCGACCTCGTGACGCCGGCAGCGCTCGATTCGCTGGCGAGCGGTCTGCAGCGACTGAGTCCGGCGGCGCCCGCGAGCGTCGCGGCGAACGGCATCGTCGAGCCGACCCCGCGGTGGCCCGCCACCGCCGGCCGTTCTGCGCAGACGTCCGGCTCGTGTGAGCATCGAGGAAGCGTCTCGGCGACCTCGTTCTCGGCCGAGGTGCCGCTGGACTGGGTTGCATTCTCGGTCTGGTTGAGCATGCTGCTCCACGCGCGGGGTGGGGACATCCTGCGCGTGAAAGGCATCGTGAACATTGCCGGCTCCGGTCCGGTTGCTCTCAACGGCGTTCAGCGCGTGCTTCATCCGCCGGAGCACCTGGACAACAACGCCGCGGGTGGCCCGCCCGCAACCCTGGTCTTCGTAACCAGAGACATAGAGCTTGGCCTCATCGAGCGCTCTTTGAATGCGTTTCAGAGGATCGGTTTGGAATAGATCGGTGATCGATGGATCTCAGGCCTAGAGGAGGTCGAGCGCCGCGCCGATGATCGTCTCGGGGTCGATCCCGTGGTGGCGATAGAGGTCGACGATGTCGCCCGATTGACCGAACTCGGTGACTCCAAGCGCGGTGCAGGGGAGGCCGCTGGCCGAGCCGAGAAAGCCGAGCGCGTGTGGGTGGCCGTCGATCACCGCCACGATCGGCAGCGCGCGCTCGGGTGGGAAGAGGCGATCCAGCACCGCCCAGTCCCCCTCGCGCAGCCCACGCCGGGCCTCGATTGCCCGATAGATCAGATCCGGCGAGGTGAGGCAGACGACCTCGGCGCCCACTCCCCCGGCCTCCAGCTCGGCGGCTGCGACGAGCGCCTCTGGGACTAACGCCCCCACCGCACAGATCACGACCCGCGCCGGCGCCGAGGCTTCGCGCAGCCGATAGCCGCCCGCCAGGACATCCCGCCGTCGGGCCTCGCGCGCCCCCGCCTCGGCGGGCAGCGCGGCGAGCGTCTGATCGAGTGGCCGGGTCGAGAGCCGGAAGTAGGCCGATTCGCCGCCGGGCCGTCCGAGCCGACCCAGCGCCTCAAGCATGGACCACTCCAGGTCTTGGGCGAACGCCGGCTCCCAGTAGATGCAGCCCGGCTGGCCGATCCCCGCGGAGGGAGTGACCACCGACTGGTGTGCCCCGCCCTCCGGTCCCAGCGTGACGCCCGATGGCGTCCCCACCAGGATCGACTGGCCGCCGGCGTAGAGACCGAACGCCCAGGGCTCGTAGCAGCGCATCAGGAAGGGGTCGTAGATGGTGCCGATCGGGAGCAGCGGCTGGCCGTCTCGCGCGTAGGTCGAGCCGAGCTCGGCGAGCAGCCCAACCAGGTTCACCTCGGCGATCCCGAGCTCGATGTGCTGTCCGTGATCGGATTCGCGCCAGCGCACCAGCGTGTTGGAGTCGTCGGCGAACCAGTCGATCCGCTCGCCGACGCTCCACACGCCGGCGCGATTGATCCAGCCGCCGAGGTTCGTCGACGAGGCGACGTCCGGGCTAACCGTGACCACGTGGCGCGCCACCTCCGGCGCGCCGCGGACCAGGTCCGAGAAGAACCGCCCAAGTGCCTGCTGCGTCGACTCCTCACCACTGTGGACGCGATCGAGCTCCACCGGCACCGCGGGTGGGTCACGTCGCTCGGGAGGATCGAGGCTGAGCCGCCCGGCGACCTCCGCGCAGAGGGTTGCCTCGAGGCTATCGGGAGCAAACGGCGCCCACGGATCGTCGGCGCTCGCCCCCAGCTTCGCCCCGAGCTGCTCGAGCTGCTCGGGGGTAAGCAGGGCAGAGTGATTGGCCGGGTGGCCCTCGATCGGCAGCCTCCAGCCCTTGATCGTGTAGGCGAAAAGGATCGCCGGACGGTCGACCGCCGAGTCACACTCGCGCAGCGCCGCAATGACGGAGCCGAGGTCGTGCCCACCCAGATCGCGAATCGCAAGCGCAAGCTCCTCGTCGCCGAGACTCTGGACCAGCTTCCGGAGCACACGGCTTCCGCGTCTTTCCCCCGGGAGCCGGTCGCGGATCTCCTCGACATCGCAACGCAGAAGTCGTTGGTACTCCTCGTTCGGCATCTCATCGATCCGCCTGCGCAGCTCACCCCCACCCGGCCCCCCGAACAGGGCCTCGAGCGCCGGCCCGTACTTCACGGTCACGATCTGCCAACCGGCCGCCTCGAACATGGCCCGCAGGCGGCCAACCGCGATGTCGGGGACCACGCGGTCAAGCGATTGGCGGTTTAGATCGACGATCCAGAGCACCTCGCCGAGCTTTGCCACGAGCGGGTCGCAGATCGCCTCCCAGACGGCGCCCTCATCGAGCTCGGCATCTCCGAGCAGCGCGATCTGCCGCCCTCCCACCCCGACGTCGAAGTGGCCGGCGAGGTAGCGGTGAGCCAGCGCTCCCCAGATCACCTGGGTGGCGCCGATGCCGACGGAGCCCGTCGAGTAGTCAACGGGGTCCGGGTCCTTGGTGCGCGATGGGTAGCTCTGGAGGCCGCCGTATTCGCGCAGCCGCTCAAGGTAGGACGCGTCGAGCTCGCCGAGCAGGTAGTTGATCGCGTGCAGAACGGGTGACGCATGCGGCTTTACCGACACGCGGTCGGGTGCGCGCAGGTGCTCGAACCACAGCGCCGTCATCAGCGTGACGAGTGAGGCACTCGAGGCCTGGTGTCCTCCAACCTTTACGCCCGATCGGTTGGGGCGCACCTTGTTGGCGTGGTGAACGACGGCGGTCGCGATCCACAGGATCCGCCGCTCGACCGACTCCAAGACGGCGAGCCGCGCCTGCGCTTCAAGGGGAGGTCGCGGCGGAGACTCCCGGTGGGTCGCGAGCTCGGACGTCAAGGCGCTGGCGTCAGGGTCGGCGCCCCAGCGATCATCACATGCGGCGGCTCTGGACTATCCGTCGTAATCGTAGAACCCCTGCCCCGACTTACGGCCCAGCCGGCCGGAAGCAACCATCCGCTTCATCAGCGGGGGTGGCGCGTACTCGTCGCGCTTGAACTCATCGAACAGTGAGGTGCAGACCGAGTAGAGGACGTCGAGTCCGATGAAATCGCAAAGCGCGAGCGGGCCCATCGGATGTCCGCAGCCGAGCTGCATCCCGGCGTCGATGTCCTCGCGGGAGGCGAACCCGTCCTCGAACATCCGCACCGCCGCCATCAGGTAGGGGACCAGGAGCATGTTGACGATGAAGCCCGAGCGGTCCTTGGTCACGATCGGCCGCTTGTCGAGGCGCTCCACAAACGCCCTCGCCGCCTCCATTGTCGCCTCGCTGGTGTCGAGGCCCTGCACGACCTCGACCAGCTTCATCACCGGTACCGGAGAGAAGAAGTGCAGCCCCACGACTCGCTCTCGATGCGAGACCGGCGCCGCAAGCTGGGCGATCGGGATCGAGGAGGTGTTCGACGCGATCAACGCCTGCCCGTCGGCGATCTCCTCGATCTGGGCCATGATCTCCACCTTCAGCTCGAGGATCTCCGGGACCGCCTCGATCAGCAGGTCGGCCTCGCGCAGGGCCTGCCACTCGGTCGTCCACTCGATCCGCTCCCGCAGCTCCGCCGCCTCCTCGGCGCTCAGCTTGTCGCGCTGGACGGCGCGGTGCAACGAGCGCTCGATCGCCTCGCCGGCGCGCTCCAGCGCCGCCTCGTCGACGTCGCGGACAACGACCGGCAAGCCGGCCGCCGCCACGGACTCGGCGATGCCGGTACCCATGAAGCCGCCGCCGACGATTCCAACGGAGTCGACTGAGCCGACCTCCGCGCTCATCCGAGCGCCTGCCACTCCTCGAGTCCGAGCAGGCGGTTGACCTCCTCGAAGTCCATCATCCGGTCGAGGACGCCCTTGGTGCCACCGCGCTCTCTCAACTCCAGACAGAGCTCCTCGTAGGCCTGCGCGATGATCCTCGTCTGGGGGCTGGGAAAGATCACGACTCGATATCCCATCCGCTCGAGCTCGTCTGCCGTCATCACTGGCGTGCGCCCGGTCTCCGACATATTGGCCAACGAGACTCCGTCGACCCGGTCGGCGACCTCCGCGAGCTCCTCCGCGCTCCCCGGCGCATCGACGAAGACAACGTCGGCCCCGGCATCCGTGTAGGCGTTGCAGCGGTCGATCGCGTCGTCGAGATCGTTCGGCTGCAGCGCATCCGTGCGGGCGATGATCACCAGGTCGTCCTCCGTGCGCGCCTCGGCGGCGGCTCGCACCTTGAGCACCATCTCGTCGCGAGGCACCACCTCCTTGCCGTCCATGTGGCCACACCTCTTGGGAAAGACTTGGTCCTCGAGCTGGATCGCGGCGGCCCCGGCTCGCTCCAACTCGCGAACCGTCCGGCGCACGCCCGGAATCTCGCCGTAGCCGGTGTCGGCGTCGGCCAGCACCGGAACCGAGGAGACGTTGACGACCCGCCGTAGGCTCTCGGCCATCTCGCTCAAGCCGACCAGCCCGATATCGGGCATCCCGTACTCGTGGGCGGCAACGGCGTAGCCACCGTGGTAGAAGGCCTCGAAGCCCGCGCGCTCGGCGATCCGGGCGGTTAGGCCGTCGTGGACCCCGATCGCGACGAGGATTCGCGGCTCCCGCAGCCGCTCGCGCAAGGTGGCGGCCGGGGATCGTTCGCCGTCGCTCATCCGACCGTCACACCCTCGGGCAGCTCGCCGTAGTCGAACTGCGGCGGCTCGCCGCGTTCGGCCACGAGCTTGGCCCGCAGAACCCGGGAGGCGTCCGCATGGACGGCCCCGTCGGCGAGCACGACGCCGTAGTCGCGCTCCGCCGCCCGCTCGGAGACCAGCGCGCGCCTGACATCGCCCAGGACCAGCTCCGCCTCTCGCTCCAGGGGATCGCCCCAGCCACCCGCGCCGGCGGTGCGGAAGACGAGCTTGTCACCCGCGACGACGCTGACCGCGTCGATCTTCGAGGGCAGCTCCTCCTCGCTGCCGTCGGCCCGGATCAGCAGCTTCGAGCTGCGCCCCCCGGCACGCCCGCCACCGATGCCCCAGGGCGCGATCAGGGCGCGATCGTCGTTGACGGTGAACTCTCCCGGCCCCGTGAACACGTAGAGCTTCTCGATCCCGGTCCCACCCCGATGCAGGCCCGCGCCTCCAGAGTCTATGACCGGGATGTAGTGGTCGATGCGGACAGGGTAGTAGCCCTCGGTGTACTCGGCCGGGGTGGTCCGGAACATCGGCCACCACGAGTGCCCGTCGAGCCCGTCGCCGATCGGCCGCCCGGGGATGCCGCCGAACAGCAGCTCCACGAACTGAAAGTAGCGACCGTGCTCGTCGTCTCCCGAGAACACGAAGTAGGGGGAGGTGCCGTAGCCGGCCGCCATCGAGAGCTCGGGCGCCTTCTGGCCGAGAGCACCACTCTGGCAGTCGAAGAACCGGGTGTGCACGTTGAGGCGATTGGAGAGCGGCGCCGGAAACTCGGGGTTGAGCAGCGAGCCCTCCGGCAGGGTCACCTCGAAGACGTCGTAGATCCCATCGTTGAAGAGGATCTTGGGATCGAAGGCCATGATCATGTAGATCCCGAAGAACAACTTCACCAGGCCCTCGTGGATGTGGAAGTTGATCGATCCGGGAGCCTGATCGTCGGTCCCGGTCCAGTCGCAATGACAGACGTCGCCCTCGCGCCAGATCGTCAGCACCATCTTGAACGGCCCGTTGCCGAGGCCGTCGTCGTCGACCCAGTCCGTGAACGAGACCTTCTCCTCGGGCACGTACTCGCGGATCAGCACCGCCATCGCCTTGCGGGTGCGCTCCAACAGGGCGTCACACGTGGCCGCGTAGGTCTGGCGGCCGAAGCGATCACAGAGCTCCACGACCCGACGCTCCGCGGCGCGGCAACCGCCGATCAACGACATCAGGTCCGAGTGGTTGGTATCCGGCGTGCGGGTGTTGTTGAGGATGATCTCCAGCGCCGCCTGGTTGAGCACGCCGGCCTCGAAGATCTTCACCGGCGGGATCCGGATGCCCTCCTCCCAGATAGAGGTTGCGTCGGAGACCTGCGAGCCGGGGACCTTGCCCCCGACGTCCATCATGTGCCCGAAGATCGACGAGAAGCCGACCAGCTCGCCCTGGTGGAAGATCGGCAGGATCACCAGCCAGTCGTTGCAGTGCGAGATCGAGCCCCTGCAGATGTAGGGATCGTTGAGAAGCACGACATCGCCCTCGCCGACGTTGCCGAAGCGCTCGATCACCTCCGGGATGTAGGAGCCGAACTGGCCGACGACCATCTGTCCGCGCTCGTTGCAGATCATCGGGAACTCGTCATGCTGGACCCGGATCGTGGGTGACATCGCCGCCCGCCGCACGACCTCGTCCATCTCGAAGCGCGCGTTGAGGAGCGCGTTCTCGATCAGGTCGAGCGTGACTGGATCGATCGTCGGCTTGCTCATCACGCCCCCTCGACCGGTCGGATCACCATCTGCAGCCAGGGGTCCACGGTCGCGTGGTGACCGGGAAGCACCACCGTCGTCGCGTCGTACTGCTCGACGATCGCGTAGCCGGGAATCTCCATCCCGGCGCGTAGACGCTCGCGCTCGTAGGTTGGAACCTCGCGGCGCTGTCCGTCGGTGAAGACCGCGAGCGTCCCGCGTCGCGCCGACGATGGATCAGCGGGCCCGGGATCCTGCCGCTCCGTCTCGGGAACCGGGACGCGACCGACCGCGCGGACCCGCAGGTTGACGACCTCCGCACCACCGTCGAGGCCGAAGCCGTAGAGCTGCTGATGGCGCTTCGTGAAGCGGTCGGCGAGCGCCGGCATCGAAAGCGATGAGAGCTCCTCGGCGCTGACCTCGACGGGGATCTCATAGCCCTGCCGGTGGTAGCGCATCTCGATCACGTAGGCGAACCGGCGGTCGGCCTCGGCGACCCCCTCGCCCGAGAGCCAGGCCTCACCCTCCGCCGCGAGGACCTCGATCTGCGAGCTGATCTCGCCCTCGGAGACATCCTCGGTCTGACGGATGAAGGTGCGCGAGAACTCGTTGCTGATGTCGGAGGCGACGAAGCCCATCGCCGAGAGCACGCCCGCCTCGTGCGGAACGATGATCGGGTAGCAGCCGAGCAGCCTGGCGAGGGCGTTGGCGTGCAATCCACCGGCGCCTCCGAAGGAGACGAGCGCGAACTCACTCGGCGACAGACCCTTCTGCACGGTCACCACGCGGAGGGCGCCGAGCATGTTCTCGTTGACCAGCCGGACGATCCCCTCGGCCGCCGAGTGGACGTCGAGCCCGAGTGGCTCGGCCACCGTCGAGACGGCGGCCTCAGCGGCGTCGACGTCCAGCTCCATCGCGCCACCGAGGAGCCGCGGAGGGAGATGGCCGAGTACGACGTTCGCATCGGTCACCGTTGGCGCCGTTCCGCCACTGCCGTAGCACGCCGGCCCCGGATCGGCGCCGGCGCTCTCCGGCCCAACCCGCATTCCTCCGGTGGCCGCCATGACCTGGGCGATTGAGCCGCCCCCGGCGCCGATTGACTCGACCTCGACCGAGGGAGCGCGGACCGGGAACTCACCGACCTTCGTCTCGCGGGTGATCGTCGGCGTACCGTCCAGGCAGACGGCAACGTCGGTGGAGGTCCCGCCCATGTCGAAGGTGAGGATGCTCTCGAAGCCCGAACGCTTCGCCACGAACGATGCGCCGCCGACTCCGCCGGCCGGTCCCGAGAGGACCGTCTGCACGGGCATCTCTGTCGCCGCCTCGACGCTCATCAGGCCACCGTCGGAGCGGATCACCTGCACCTCGGAGCTGGCGCCCTCGTCGTGGAGGCGGCTGCGCAGGTTGCCCAGGTAGTGCTTCAGGGTCGGAGCAACGTAGGCGTTCATCGCGGTGGTGACCGTGCGCTCGTACTCACGAAACTCGGGCGACACCCGCGAGGAGAACGAGGCCGGCAGATCCGGCGCAAGCTCGGCGACCAAGCGCTCGATCTGCTGCTCGTGGGACGGATTCGCGTAGGAGTTCAGCAGCGAGACGGTCAGCGCTTCGACCCCCGCGTCGCGGAGCGACTCGATCGCCGTCCGGGCGGCCGCCTCGTCCAGGTCTCGGACGACGGCGCCCCCGGCGTCGATCCGCTCCGGAACCTCGCGGATCGCCTCGTAGTCGACGAGCGGCTCAGGTTTCTCGTAGATCATCCAGCCGAACAGCGGGCCCGGCGTCCAGGCCTCGGCGAGGTGCAGGATGTGGCCGAAGCCCTCGGTCACGATCAGCCCGACGCGCGCGCCCCGCTTCTCGAGGACGGCGTTGGTGGCAACCGTCGTTCCGTGCAAGATCGCGTCGAGCCGCCGGGTCTCGATACCGGCCAGCTCGCCGATCAGCCGGACCCCCTCGAGCACACCGATCGACTGATCAGCCGGCGTGCTGGGGGTCTTCGAGAGCCAGACGCTACCCGACTCGCTGTCGTGCACAAGGAGGTCGGTAAACGTCCCGCCGACATCCACTCCGAGCCTGTAGGACATGCTCCCGACCGTACAGGCTCGGCTTCGGTGGCAGTGGCACGAGCTCCATCACACACGGCCTGACGCCGGCGGGCCGAGGGGTGGATTAGACGTCGGAGGACGCCTGACCGTGGGCGCCGTGAACTAGTGGTCCCGGTCGCGGAGGCGCTGGCGTACCCACGGGACCAACCCGCCGGCGTCGATCAGCTCCTGGAGAAAAGGAGGCTGCGGCGGCACCGGCCAGCTCTCGCCCTCGCCCCGGATCAGACCCGATGCGAGGTCGATCCGCACCATCTCCCCGTCGCGCAGCGCCGCGGATGCCTCAGGGCTCTCGACCGCAGGGAGGCCGACGTTGATGCAGTTGCGGAGAAAGATCCGCGCGAACCCAGCCGCGACGATCGCGGCGACGCCACGCGCCTGGATCGCCACCTGGGCCTGCTCCCGGGATGAGCCCATGCCGAAGTTGACACCGCCGACGAGTACGTCCCCGGGACGTATGCGGGCCGCGATCTCGGTGTCGTAGGTCTCCAGCAGATGGGCGCCCAGCTGCTCGGGATCGGTGAGGTTCAGATAGGGGCCAGGAAGGATGTTGTCGGTGTTGACGTCATCACCGAGCCGAACCACTCGCCCCTCGATCAGCTCGCTCACCGCCCGAGCACCTGCGCCGGGTCGACGATCTCCCCGGTCACGGCCGCAGCCCCCGCGACGTAGGCGTTGGCCAGGTAGACGTGCGATTCGCGGTGGCCCATCCGCCCCCGGAAGTTGCGGTTCGTGGTCGCCAGGGCGACCTCGTCTTTGGCGATGATCCCCATGTGCCCACCGAAGCATGCGCCGCAGGTCGGCGGCGAGACCATGCCCCCTGCCTCCAGCACCGTGTCGATGATCCCCTCGCGCAGCGCCTGCCGCTTGATCGCCTGAGTGGCCGGCACCACGATCAGGCGGGTTCCCGACGCAACCGTCCGACCCTCGAGCATGCCCGCGAGCTGGCGCAGGTCGGTGAGCGTGCCGTTGGCGCAGTTGCCGACGTAGACCTGATCGACGTGGACCGCCTCGAGCTCGGCGACCTCGGTGACGTTCCCCGGCGAGGGCGGGCAGGCAACCAGCGGGCCCACGCCATCGAGGTCGAGGCTCACCCGCTCGGCGTACTCCGCGTCGGCGTCGGCGTCGAAGCTCACCGCCGAACGACCCTGCACGCGGCCGTCGAGCCAGTCGAGGGTGACCTCGTCGGCGGCGACGAAGCCGGTCTTTGCGCCCGCCTCGACGGCCATGTTGCAGAGCGCCATTCGCTCGTCGACGCTGAGCCCGCGCACGGCCTCGCCCCCGAACTCGAGTGCAGCGTAGTTCGCGCCTGAGACCCCCACCGCGCGGATGTAGGCGAGGATCAGATCCTTGCCGGTGACGTGCGGTCCGGGCCTGCCCTCATAGGTGACACGGATCGATTCCGGCACCCTGACCCAGACCTCCCCAAGCGCCATCGCGGCGGCGATGTCGGTCGATCCCATGCCCGTCCCGAACGCGCCGAAAGCCCCGTAGGTGCAGGTATGGGAATCGCCCCCCGGAATGAACTCCCCAGGCGCGATGAGCCCCAGCTCGGCCAGCAGCGTGTGCTCGATGCCGGCGTCGGGCGTTGCTCCGACCTCCCAGTACTGATCAATCCGCTGCTCGGCGGCGAAGCGCCGCAGAGCGGCAACCAGCTCAGCGCTCTGTGCGTCCTTCGCGGGAACGAAATGGTCGGCCACCAGGGCGATCTTGGCCGGGTCGAAGACGCGCTCGGCGCCCATCTTGGCGAACTCCCGTATCGCGACCGAGCCCGATACCTCATTGACCAAGACCAGGTCCACCTGGGCCCGGCCGAAGGCCCCCGGCTCAACGTCCTCGACGCCGTGCGAGCCGAGGATCTTTTGCGCCATCGTGAGCCCGCTGCCCATCGATCGCGATGATAGTAGGACATTGATTCTGTTGGACTAAGAGCCGCTTGATGCGCAATTCTGCGGTCGACAACGGCCAGCGAGCCGGCGAGGCGACGAAGGGATGGAGAGATGGGCGCGACAGCGGGGACCGGGGGCGTTACGAAGGACGAGCTGCGCTCCGGAGTACGCGAGCTCTGCGCGCGCTTTGGCGACCCCTACTGGCGTGACGTCGACCGTCGCGAGGTCTACCCCGCGGAGTTCGTCGCCGCGCTGACCGAGGCCGGCTGGCTGGCGGCGCTGATCCCGCCGGAGTACGGCGGCTCCGGGCTGAGCATCTCCGAGGCCGCGGTGATCCTCGAGGAGATCAATCGCTCGGGAGCGAACGCCGGGGCCTGCCACGCTCAGATGTACATCATGGGAACCCTGCTCCGCCACGGCTCCGAGGCGCAGAAGGAGCGGTACCTGCACAAGATCGCCGCCGGCGAGCTGCGCCTGCAGGCCTTCGCGGTGACCGAGCCCGACGCGGGTCTGGATACGACCAGCATCCGAACCCGGGCGCGTCGTGACGGCGACCATTACGTGATCTCCGGACAGAAGATCTGGATCTCGCGGGCGCTGGAATCCGACCTCATGCTGCTGCTGGCGCGGACCTCACCCGCCGACGAGGAGCACGGGCGCTGGTGGGGCCTGTCGACCTTCCTCGTCGATCTCACGACGACGCCGGAGGAGCAGCTCCGAATCGTTCCGATCGAGACGATGCTCAACCACAACACGACCGAGCTCTTCATCGACGATTTGGTGGTCCCGGCCGAGAACCGCATCGGCGAGGAGGGAATGGGATTCCGGTACATCCTCGACGGGATGAACGCGGAGCGGATCCTGATCGGTGCCGAGTGCATCGGGGACGGGCGGTGGTTCATCGACCGCGCTACCAAGCACGCCAAGGAGCGGGAGGTGTTCGGACGGCCGATCGGGCAGAACCAGGGCGTCGCCTTTCCGCTCGCCTGGGCGCACGCGCGGGTCGAGGCGGCGAACCTGATGGTCGAGCACGCCGCGGAGATCTACGACTCGGACGAGGACTGTGCAGCCGAGGCGAACATCGCCAAGCTGCTGGCGGCCGACGCCTCCTGGGAGGCCGCCAACGCCTGCCTCGACACGCACGGGGGCTCCGGCTTCGCCCGCGAGTACGACGTCGAGCGCAAGTTCCGCGAGACGCGCCTCTACCAGGTCGCGCCGGTCTCAACGAACATGATCCTGGCCTTCGTGGCCCAGAACGTGCTCGGACTGCCCCGCTCCTACTAGGGGCGACCTGCTAGATCCCGGCCGTGAGGCCGCCGTCGATGACCAACTCGGTGCCGGTCACCCACCGCGCCTCGTCGGATGCGAGATATACGAAGCCGTCGGCGATATCCAGCGGATCGCCCAGCCGGCCCAGCGGGTGCAGTTCGACGGCGCCGGCCCTCGCCGCCTCCGGATCCGGCTGATCGGCGAAGTAGCCGTCGATCATCGGCGTCTGAATGAAGCCCGGGCAGACGCAATTGACTCGAATCCCCGCGGCCGCACCGTCCAGCGCCATGCACTTGGTCAGCATGATCACGCCCGCCTTCGAGGCGCAGTACGCCGCGTCATCGGGGATCGCCCGGAGCCCGGCGATCGATGCCGTGGATGCGATTGATCCACCCCCGCCCGCCTCGAGGTGCGGCCACGCGGCCTTCGAGACCAGATAGACGCTCTTCAGGTTGACCTCGAGCTCGGTGTCCCAATCGCGCTCCTCGAGATTGTGGGCGGCGCCGACGATCGTGACACCGGCGTTGTTGATCACCGTGTCGAGACCACCGAGCTCAGCGACCGCGCGCTCGAGCATGGTCGCGACCTGATCGGCTTTGGTCACGTCCGCCTGTACCGCGCTGGCGCGGTGACCCGCCGCAACGATCAGGCCGGCCGTCTCCTCAGCGCTGTCCCCGTTGAGATCCGCGGCGATCACCGCGGCGCCCTCCGCCGCGAAACGCTGCGCCGTGTGGCGCCCGATCCCTGAGCCTGCTCCGGTCACCAGAGCGGTCTTTCGCTCCAGCCTCATCGGCGCCATTCAAGCAGATCCCAGCGAAGCCGAGAGCCGTGGCGTATCGGGGGATTGCATGCCAGATCGCGGGACAGGACAATGGCTCCACGCTTGGGTTATGGTTCTCACCCGTGGCTTCGCATGCAATCAGACCCAAGGGGGGCGCTACGGACTCGAGCCCAACCGGGGTCGAGGCACCCGACGCCGGCGCTAACGAAAGCCACGCCTACCAGGCGATTCGCCGGCTCGTTCTCGAGGGCGACTACCCACCCGGTTCGAGACTGAAAGAGGCGGAGACGGCCGCCCTGCTCGGGGTCTCTCGAACGCCGGTGCGCGAGGCCCTCCTACAGCTCGAGGTCGAAGGTCTCGTCGAGCTGATCCCGAACCGAGGCGCAATCGTCCGCGAGCTCACGCAGGCCGACGTTCACGAGATCCTCGTGCTTCGCGCGATCCTCGAAGCATTCTGCGCCAGCACCGCGGCGACGAGCATGGACGACGAGGGGATCGCCCACCTCGACGTGCTGCACACGGAGATCGAGCACGAGGCGAGGCGCCCGGGCCACGACGGGCAGGCGAAGTCGCTGGCCGCGCTCAACGCAGGCTTCCACCGCGCCGTGACCGGCGGCAGCGGCAACACTCGGATCGCGGCCCTGCTCGAGAAGCTGGTTTCGATTCCGGCCGCCTGGAGGATCAACTTCTGGAATTCAGGGCAGCACCGCGAGGCGGCCGTCGTCTACCACCGTGAGGTCGTCAACGCGATCCGCGCGCGTGATCCGTTGCGCGCCGACGCCGTGATGAAGAGCCACATCTACGCGGCCAAGGATTACTTCGTCGACCAGCTCTCCAGGGACACGGCGGCTTGAGCCAGGAGCCGACCGCCGACGGCCAGGGGGGCCCGCTGGTCGGGCTCCGGGTGCTGGAGCTCGGCAGCCTGCTGGCCGGACCGTTCGTCGGACGCCTGCTTGGGGACTTCGGCGCCGAGATCATCAAGGCCGAGACGCCGAAGGTCGGGGACCCGCTGCGCGAGTGGGGACCCGACCGCTACAAGGGTCGCTCGCTCTGGTGGCCCGTTCAGTCGCGGAACAAGAAGCTGATTACGCTCAACCTCCGGGAAGACCGCGGCCAGGATCTCTGCCGGCGCCTCGCGGCCGAGTGCGACGTGCTGGTCGAGAATTTCCGCCCCGGCACCCTGGAGCGCTGGGGCCTCGCGCCCGAGCGGCTCCACGAGATCAACCCCGACCTGATCATCGCGCGGGTCTCGGGCTTTGGACAGACCGGCCCGTACTCCAATCGAGCGGGATTCGCATCGGTCGGCGAGGCGATGGGGGGCATCCGCTACATCAACGGCTTCCCCGACCAACCGCCACCGCGGACGGGGATCTCACTCGGCGACTCGCTGGCCGCGATGTTCGCGACGCAGGGCATTCTGATGTCGCTGGTTCATCGGGAGCGCAGCGGCGGGGGCGGCCAGGTCGTCGATGCCTCGATCATGGAGAGCTGCTTCGCCCTGCTCGAGTCGATGGTGCCGGAGTACGACCGGCTCGGGTCGATCCGCGAGCCCTCGGGGACCGTCCTTGGCCACGTCGCCCCATCCAATATCTATCTGTCCAAGGACGGCAAGTGGATGGTCATCGCCGCCAACGCCGAGAACCTCTGGAAGCGACTCTGCAAGACGATCGGCCGGCCGGATCTGCTCGAGGACCCGCGCTTTGAGACCCACCGGGACCGTGGTCAGAACATGCAGGAGCTCGACCAGATCATCGGCGAGTGGGCGAGTAGATACGACGCCGAGGAGATCGACCGGATCATGGCTGACGCGGGCGTCGTCTGCGGCCCCGTCTACACGATCGCCGACATCTTCGCCGACCCGCACATCAAGGCGCGCGAGATGCTGATTCCGATGGAGGACCCGGAGCTGGGCGAGCTGGCTGCGCCGGGCATCGTTCCGAAGCTCTCCGAGACACCCGGCGCCGCGGCGTTCACGGGTTCGTGGCAGCTCGGCGATCGCAACTCGGAGATATACGGCGGCCTCCTCGGGCTGAGCGAGGCCGAGATCGCAGGGCTCACCGAGGAGGGCGTGATATGAGTGCGACGCGAATCGACGGGCGAGACTCGTCAACCCGGACGCACCCGAGGACCCGCGGCACGGCTCTGAGGATTAAACGTCAAGCTCGACGCACGGTAGCTTCCAGCCCGCAACGGCTGAGTGGCATACCGGGGAAGGAATGATTCGGATGGGCAGTTTTCGAAAGGGCGATCGATGCTGAGGCTGGGCGTTGACGTGGGCGGCACCTTTACCGACGTGCTGATACTCGCGGAGGACTCCGACGAGCAGACGATCGCGAAGGTGCTCTCAACGCCCCAGGACCAGTCGGCCGGGGTAATCGCCGGCATCGCTCAGGCGTGTGAGACCCGCGGGGTCACCCCGGCGGACCTCGAGCTGCTCCTGCACGGCAGCACCGTGGTCACGAACATGATCCTCGAGGGCAAGGGGGCGTCTGGAGGCCTGATCACCACGATCGGCCACGAGCAGATCCTGCATCTGGCGCGGGCCTGGACGCCTGGGCCGCTCTACGGGTGGATGGGCATGGAGAAGCCGGACCCGCTCGTGCCGCTGTGGCGGACCAAGCCCGTCGCCGGACGGCTCAGCGCCTCCGGCGAGGAGGTCGAGGTGCTCGACGAGGCCGCCGTCCGCACCGCGGTCGAGGAGCTGATCGCTGACGGTATCGAGTCGCTGACGGTCTCCCTGCTCAACTCCTACGTGAATCCGACCCACGAGCAGCGCGCTCGAGAGCTCGCGCTCGAGGTCGCGCCAGACCTGCCGGTATCGATCTCCTCCGACCTCGTCTCCGAGTACCGCGAGTACGAGCGGACGCTGACCGCGGTCCTGAACTCCTACGTCCAGCCACAGGTGATCGACTACATCGACCACCTCGAAACTCAGCTCGACGACGTGGGCTTCAACGGCCGGCTCAACATCGTGCGCTCCGACGGAGGCACGATGAGTGCCAAGGCGACGAAGGACCGGCCGGTGGATATCGCCTTCTCGGGTCCCTCCGGCGGCGCGGTGGGCGCATCGTATGTGGCGCGCATGATCGGGGTGCCGAACGTGCTCACCTTCGACATGGGCGGTACCTCGACCGACGTCGCACTCTGCCTCGACGGCGAGGTTGCGATCAAGCGTGAGGCAGAGCTCGGCTACTATCAGTTCCAGGCGCGCGGGGCCGACATCCACAGCGTTGGCGCCGGCGGCGGATCGATCGCCTACCTGAACCTCGCCGGCGCGCTGCGGGTAGGGCCCGCCAGCGCCGGTGCCGATCCCGGCCCCGCCTGCTACGGGCAGGGCGGCGAAGAGCCGACGGTGACCGACGCCAACGTCGTGCTTGGACGCCTTCCGGGTCACTCCAAGCTCGCCGGATCGCTCGAGCTCGATGTCGATGCCGCCAGGACCGCCGTCGAGAAGCTCGCGGCCGGTCTCGATATCGACCTGGTCGCGGCGGCGCAGGCGGTGATCGACATCGCGAACGAGAACATGCACGCCGCGCTTCGCGTCGTCAGCGTCGAGCGCGGATACGACCCCCGCGAGCTCGGGCTGGTCGCCTTCGGAGGCGCTGGACCCCTGCACGCGAACGCCCTGCTGCGATTGATCAGGGCGACCAAATTGATCGTCCCGGCATCCCCGGGCGTGCTCAGCGCCTTTGGCTTCATCGCCGCAAACGTCCAGAACGAGTTCGCCCAGACCTACCTGCGGGTCGCCGAGGAGACTCCGGCAGCGCACCTGAGAGGCGCGGTCGAGAAACTGGTCGATGAGGGGCGCGCCTGGCTGCTCGCCGAGGAGATCCACGAGTCCAACCACGAGTTCCAGATCTTCGCCGACTGCCGCTACCTGCGGCAGGACATCCAGATCCCCTGCTCGCTCGAGCTCGACGAGATCGCCGACGGCTACGTTGACGTTCTGCGAGCGAAGTTCGAGGGCGAGCACACTCGGCGCTTCGGCTTCGAGCTGGACGCCCCGATCGAGATCGCCACCCTCCGCGTCGTCGGCCAGGGTGTGACTCGGGAGCAGCCGCTGCGGTCTGCACCAGCCGGCGCTGAGGAGTCGGCCGAGTCGCCGATCGAGCGGGAGGAGCCGGTCGTCTTCGGCGGCGAAGCGATGACGACTCCGATCTACGAGCGGGGACGGCTGCACGCGGGCCACACGCTCGTCGGACCGGCGGTCATCGTGCAGGAGGACAGCACCACGGTAATCGAGCCCGGATACACCGGCACGATCGATGAGTACGCCAACATCGTCATCCTGGAAACCGAAAGCGAGGCGCGTTGATGACCACCAGCAACCAATCCACGAAGCTCCCGGACTTCGTCCGCGAGCACGACATCGACCACGTCACGCTCGACATCATCGAGAGCACGCTCTCGAACACGCGCTACGAGATGGACCGCGTGCTCGAGACGACGGCGGTAAGCCCGGTGATTCGGGAGCAGAGCGACCAGTTCCCGCTGATCGCCGACCGACACGCCCGGATGGTCATGGGCCAGTTCGGCTGCGCGATCGACACTATCCTCGAGCACTCGCGCTATGAGGCCGAGGATCTCCGCGACGGCGACGTGATCGCGCTCAACGACCCGTATATGTGCGACGGCTCGGTCTCCCATACGCCGGACTTCATGATCCTGCGACCGATCTTCTACGAGGATGACCTGGTCGGCTATTCCTCGCAGTGGGGAAACCTAATCGACGTCGGCGGCACCGCCGCGGGCAGCATGCCGATCAGCGCGACCAGCATCTACCACGAGGGCGTACGGATGCCCCCGATCAAGCTCTACGACGAGGGGCGGCTAAATGAGGAGGCGCTGCAGCTGTTCTGCCACAACACCCGCGCGGCACCGCAGGTCGAGGCCGACATCAAGGCGATTGCCGCCGGCACGGCAGCCGGTGAGGCCCGAGTAATCGAGCTCTGCGAGCGCTTCGGCAAGGAAACGTACCTGGAGGCATGCGATGCGATTCTCGACCGCACGCGCTCCGCCGTGATCGAGCTGATCCGCACCCACCTGCCGGACGGTGAGCGGTTCGAGTTCGAGGACTACGCCGACGACGACGGCTTGGGTTCCGGCCCGATCAAGCTGAAGATGACCATGTGGCGGGACGGGGACACGCTGAACGTCGATTGGGCCGGGTCAGATCCAGCCGTCCCGGGGTCGGTCAACTTCTATCTCAACCCCGAGATGTTCAAGATGTTCTGCGGCGTCTTCCTGATCATGGCCTTCGCACCCGATGTCACGTTCAATGACGGCTACTCGGATGTGATCAACGTTGAGATCCCCGAGGGCTCGGTTCTCAAGCCGGAGTTCCCGGCTCCGCTCGGGAACCGCCTGGTGCTCATGGCCCGCCACTTCGATGTCGTCGGTGCGGTGTTCTCGAAGGCGCTCGCGCAGTTCTCGGTCTCAGGGAGCTACGGCACCAGCCCGAACTTCGTCTACTCCGGAACGGACTCAGAGGGCAACACCTACCAGATTCTCGAGATCCTCTACGGAGGCATCCCGGCCCGGCCGGTCGGCGACGGGCTCGACGGTCATTCCTGGTGGCCGATGTTCAAGGCGGTCCCGACCGAGTATCTCGAACGCTACTACCCGCTTCGGGTTGACGCCTATCGAGCCCGCAAGGACTCCGGCGGCGCAGGCTACCACCGCGGCGGGCACGGGATCGAGAAGACCTACGCGTTCCTCGAGCACGGGCAGATCACGTTCCAGGACGACCGAGCCCACACCTACCCCTGGGGCGTCGACGGCGGCCAACAAGGCGCCCGCTCGGAGAAGCAACTGATTCGCGCGGACGGCTCGGAGCAAGAGCTGCCCTCGAAGGTGGAGAACCTGCCGGTCGGGATCGGTGACCGTCTGCTCTTCTTGACCGCGGGAGCCGGCGGACTCGGCGACCCGCTCGATCGTGAGCCCGATCGCGTAGCAAAGGATGTGCACTCACGCCTCGTCAGCGTCGAGGCCGCAAGGTCAGAATACGGCGTCGTCGTCTCCGCCGCGGGCGAGGTCGACGCCGCCGCGACCGAGGCGGCACGCAAGGAACTGCGCGGTTCCCGCGACCCCAAGAAGCTGTTCGAGTTCGGGCCACTCCCCCCCGTAGGGGAATTGCGAACGCAGATCGCCGAGGAGCGGCGCGACTTCGATGCGGCGCTCGCCGGCGAGGGCGAAGCCGGGTCGTAGCGGGATGGGCGAGCGGCCGACACAGAGCGTGTACGAGGAGCGAGGCTTCGGCAAGCGGCAGGGAATGGGTGTCAGCCCCGCCCTGATCGTGGTCGATTTCATCCACGGGTTCACCGACCCCGACTCCCCCCTGTACTGCGATTGCGACGAAGCGCTCGTCGCCACGGCCAGGCTACTCGAGATGTTTCGCAGCAGAGGGGCGCCGGTGGTTTTCACCACGGTGGAGTTCGACGAGGCGGGCCGCGACGCGGCGCGCGCGTTCATCGCCAAGGTTCCCGCGATGGAGGCGTTGACCCCCGGCAGTCGTTGGAC
>SDBT01006530.1_pt1 | contig 19323 bp, 30 predicted proteins | sample 2277101 | NCBI WGS metagenome assembly SDBT01 (sample SAMN10404973, study PRJNA504765) | marine sediment metagenome | isolation source: marine sediment core GS10_PC15, 103 cmbsf | place: Arctic Ocean: Southern Knipovich Ridge | collected 2010 | reverse complement strand
CTGGAGTCGAACTCGACGGCCAGCAAGGATGTCAAGCGCCGCATCATCAACAAGAAGGGCAAGCGGTTCAATTTGGACATGATCCAGACCACCGCCAATGCAGCGTCATCTATCGCCCTGCGAGACGCTCTCTTCCGCATCATCCCCAAGGCAGTGGTTGAGCCAATCCGGCTGGAGGCTCGGCGCGTTGCTGGTGGCGATCAGGTGGACTTGCCCACACGTCGTGCGAAGGCTATCAAGCACTTCGCTCAGTGGGGAGTCACGCCGGAGAGGATTCTCCTGACACTAAGCCTCGACAAGGAAGAAGACATTGGTCCTGATGAGATCGCTACACTGCTGGAGTTCGCCACAGCAATCAAAGATGGCGAGGCGACCATCGAAGATACCTTCCCAGAGGGCAGCAAAACTGAGAAGGTTCTGCGAGGCGGCTCTCGTACTGGCAAGTCGGCCAGCAAGATGAAAGGCCCGGCACCACCGCCAGGGTTTGATGCGCCTGCTGCCATTCCGGCTGAACCGGAGAACGAGTTGTCTGATCTGATGAACACCATTCTTGAAGACATCCAGAACACGAATACTTCGGACAAGCTGGCGAACTTGCACGGAACCATTGCCAACGACGGAACCATCGACTCTGGTAGTCAGATCATTATCACGCAGTGGGTTACACAGCGAAGGGAAGAACTGAAAGATGCCTAGCCGAGCAGAGATTATCGAGCGCTGTAGTAAGTTGCAGCGAGAGATCGACCAGTTGACAAAAGAGCGTGACGACGTGGCCTGGAAGGTCGCTGACCTCGACGACGACATCCAGACCAGGCGTGATGACATCCAGACGATGTTGCGTGATGGACCCACCCCCGAGCCGGAAGCGCAAGCCGCCCCAGCCGTTGCGGAGCCGACGCCTGAGATCGAGGCCCCGGCAGAAGCTACCTCTGAGGCGGCTGCGTCTTCCATTGAGCCGCCCGTTGACGTTGACCCGGATGACTGGCAGACGTGGCCACTGGCGGATCTGGGGTTGTCTCAGCCCATCATCGACGCCTTCTCCAACAACGGCGTTGATTCTCTCGGCCAGCTTTCCGAGATGTTCTTGAAGCGCGCTGACCTGACGAGCGTTGGCATCGGAGTGGGCGACGCCAGCTTGGTGCAGCAGCGCTACAAAGAGTGGTTCAGTCTGTTCCAGCAGAATGACTCCCGTGTTCCGCTGGAACCCGTTGCGGGAGCTTAACTAGGAGTTTCCTGCATGCTGCGGGAAGGGGGGCCGGGTATGCCTAGTGCTCGGCTCCCCCTTTTTCACGGAGGAATACATGCCTGACGAGCAAGCTGGTCGCCACATAGAGAGATCATGCCTTGGGAAGATGCTGATCGGCGGCAATGATGTCGTGGACGAAGTCGCCGCTAAGGTGTCGGTGCAAGACTTCAACTTCCCTCAGCACCAGGCCATCTATCAGATTCTTCTGAATCTAAATCGACGAGGCATCCCGATAGAGGTGCCCGCCGTCGTACATGAGTCCGCAGCTATTGACTCGGACTGCAAGCCTTCCGTGGCTGATCTAGCCGAACTTGTAACGGAAGCTCCCACCAGCGTCAACGTCGCATACGAGTGTCGCATCATCCGCGAGTTCGCCATGCGTCGCTCGCTCAATGAGGCAGCCTCGTCGATACAGCAGATGTCGCAGGATCGAACTCTTCCGTCGTCTGAATTGTCAGCCAGGGCAGAGTCGGTTGTGTCTCAGGTTGGACAGAGCTTGTTGCGAGAGGAAGAGGATGAACTTAGTGTCGCCAGAGACGCCGAAGAGAGTCTCGACAGACTGATGAACGGCAGGGATCTGGACTACGACGTGCCCACAGGGTTCTGCGATCTGGACAGCCTGGTAGGTGGCTGGCGAAATGGCTCGATGGTGGTACTCGGGGCGCGAGCCAGTATCGGGAAGACCAGCCTGATGGCCGACTTCATCTTGCACGCAATAGACCATCGCAAGAGGTGCATGCTGTTCTCGCTGGAGATGAGCAGGCAGGAGATGGTGGATCGGCTCCTGTGCGGCCACGCTCGCGTGCCGCTGCACGAACTGCGTAGTCCTGGGTATCGCAGCACATCCATCGGGAACAAGCTGACGGAAGCCTACGAGCACGTGAGAGGGTCGAACATGATCCTGAACGACAACCCGGACATCACGATGGAAGAGATGTTCGCTCTCGCCAAGAGGCACAAGTCAAGTAACGGGCTGGATTTAATATGCGTGGATTACTTGCAGTTAATCAAGGCACGGGATCGTAAGCTGCCTCGACAGGAGCAGGTGTCCGAGATGTCTCGCGGGTTCAAGCTCATGGCAAAGACGCTCGACTTGCCAGTTATCGTTTTGTGCCAGGTCAACCGTGCCAGCGAGCATGACAAGCACGGCATCCCCAAGATGCACAACCTGAGAGAATCAGGTGCCATCGAACAGGACGCTGACATTGTGCTGCTGCTGCATAGGAAAGGATTGTTTGATCGTGGAGAAGAAGTCACCCAACGAGATCGGAACGCCGCCAAACTCATCGTTGCAAAGAACCGATCAGGACCAACAGGAATCGTCGAACTCACCTTCCTCGCAGAGTCGTGCAGCTTCGAGAATGCCGCCCGACCCGGCGTTGCTGGAGAGTGCCCCTTCGACCCCAATTCTTTCCCTGACCCCGAATAGTGTGCTGGCTCTCGACATCGCCACCAAGACGGGATGGGCGCTCAATACTAAGGGAGCCCAGGCCAGCGGGACGTGGGATCTGAAAGAGTTTCCCGACGAGGGCGGCGGCATGCGGTTCATCCGCCTGGCTGCCAAGCTGCGGGCGATCCACAAGGCATTCCCCATCGAACTGCTGGTGTACGAGGACGTTGGTGTGCAGGCCGGGCCGCGCGCTAACTCACGCGCTACCAAGGCATTGGTGCAACTCACCGGAGCCGTCCGGGCGTTCTGCGAGGAGCAGTTGATTCCCTACGAGGGTGTACCACTGTCCAGCATAAAGAGCCACGCGCTGAACGGGAAGAAGGGCAAGAAGGAAGACATCCTCGCTGCTGCCGTGGCAAAGTGGGGGCCAGAGGTTGTCACCGACGACAACGTCGCTGATGCGCTCTGGCTGCTCGACCTGGCGCTGGACAAGTACCTCATCGAAAAACCATCTTGACCAGACAAATGGCTGGGCGGTAGATTTTCGGCATGAGAAACCTCATGCTCGGTGTCGTCCTGCTGGTTCTTTGCCCCTTCGCGACGGCCCAGGTAGTGATGAATCCCAACGGGCGGAGGGCGATGCTCGACATGCTGCCCGTCATGGCTGACGGCAACGTCGAGAAAGACTTCGCCAGCCCCGCGACGTTCTTCTGGAACAGCGGCACTATGCCGCGTGTCTACCAGTCGCTGGACAACGATCTTCTCGGCATCTTCCCTGTTAGCCACAACGGCTTCCGTGGGGAAGATCCCACCGGCAACGCGAGGGGCGAGTTCCCTTGGCGGCACACGGGCGGCACGGAGCAGACGCAGGGTGTTGAGACATTCAAGAGTTGCACGCTTCCTGCGGAGAACGGGAAGATGATGCCCATCGTGTGGGCTCGCCATCGGGCGCAGACGTTCGGTGGCACTCGCGCGGAGGTGGACCTGGGATACCGCTGGTGGTTCCCCATCGGCACCACGATCTACGAAGTCATCACGATGCGCACCAGCAGCGGGCACAAATTCGTGTTCGAGATACGCGAGCGCGTGCGCGATGAAGGTCAGTGGAACACTGAAATCTACCGGCCATTCGTCACTGCCGTCCAGTTCGCTGACTGGATCGAGGAGCATTACCCAGCCTGGGAAGACGACGAGTATCTGCCACGCTACATGAAAGACTTGCGCAGGCCAGATCACGAGGCTGATCGCGTCACGCGCTCGTCACACCCAGCGCAAACCTTCCGAATGAAATTCGGCATCGACATGCTCCCGGAACTGGGCGACCCGTACAGGGTGTTGGAGATATTCTCCAACAAGAAGTTCGAGGCCGTTAGTGGCGGGAGATGGAAGGAAGGCGTAAGCTCGCCTAGCAGCCTGACGATGAACAACATCGTGCCCCAGAACTACACCGCGCACCACGTCGGCGTGGAGTTTGGTCACTGCGCTCAGTGTCACCGTGACACTAATCGCCACGTATCGTTCTTCCAGCGCCGGGCCAACGGTAACGGGAGCGTGACGCGCTCGACGTGGCGCGGACGTGTGTCTGGTAGCGACGGCATCATCTCTTTCCACCCGTTTGAGAGAGCAAGTATACGAGGAGTCGGAGGCTCCCAACCCAGGCCAATCACTATGAACAAGACGCTTACGGAGGCAGGCATGCTGCGCCCGCTGAGCGCATTGCCCGAGCAGTACCGTTCTCAGTACACGAGTCTTACCGGAATTAAGTGAGGTGTTCGATGCGTTACGTTTCAATGATCCTTGCCCTGATCGCCGTGTTTCTGCTTCCTTGTGCCATTGCGGATGCTCAGTGCTCTGGTGGCGGGTGTTCGTCGCAGGTCAACAACGTGCTCCCGCAGGTTGCGCCGATAACAACAACGGTGCAGTCCCGAGGCTCCCTTCGGCAGATCGACGAACTCGTGCGACTTCGACCCGCAATGGATAATGGCGCTGGCACGTCGAAACTCCGAGAGGAACTTGCTGCTCTCAGAGTCCAGCTTAACGAGCGCGCCGACACCATCGTGCAAAAGCGGGCAATGCAAAAGTCCGTCCAGCCAGTCTCGGCTGACGAAAAGATCGCAGCGCTCACAGTGTCGCTCGACAAGCTCACGGCGGCTGTCACGAGCATCGTCAAGGTCCAAGGGGAGATGCAGGCAAACCGCATCGACCCCGAAGCGCTCGCGACAGCGGTGTCGGAACGGGTCATGCTCAGCGTGAATGCGCTGCCCGTGAAGATGCAGATCGAAGATCCTGACACGGGTGAGACGTTCACCCAGGAGCGGCTGTTGGGCGAGATGGATGAGAAGCCTTTCTCGCTGGCGTTCGTTGAGTAGTGACCACCGCCTTCCCGAGAGGTATGTGGTGCCCGAGCGGAAAGTTGACGCGCAGTTAATCGCCAATCTGGATGCTTCTCGTGCGGAAGCCGTAGACCTTGCCATGAGGGCTGGGTACACGGAATTTCTCGAACGTGAAGTCGCCCGAGATCGGGAAGCGTCCAGGGCGGTTAATCGCTACGAGCAGATGCTCGACGACTTGTCGCCTACGCCACTGTCTATCGAAGGCGCGCTATCTGCGATCACTGTCGAGTTTGAGGAGAGCCGATCTATGCGGGGCAGGGAGGCTCCGCTGGTCGTCTCGTCACCCAAAGTTAATTGGAAGCCTAGCCATCTCCTGGCCGCTGCCGCATCGCTCGCCGCAGTTGTCTTTGCGGGAATGCACTTCCTATCACCGTCCACCGAGCCGCCCGCTATCGAGCAGAAGGTCAAGGATGATGCACCAGTCGTTGACGAACAACCCCCGGAGCCAAAGCCGCAACGGAAACTCAGATTCGTGGAATAAGAATATGCTACGCCCCCGTGTTGGCTTGTGCCTACCAGTCAGCATCGAAGGGGTGGCATCTGCGGCTGAGATCCACGTTCGCCTGTGCGGCCAAGGGCGCCACGTCGTACTGCATACCCCACAGGTACAGGAACTTGGGGGCTTGGACGACCGCGCCGAAGCTCTCAGGGTCACGCAGCAGTTGCTCGATGCTAGCGCCGACCCGCACGTCTTCATCGACTCAGCCAACGAGCTTATGCTACTATTGTCTCGCAGTGGGAAGATCCACCTTGGTGGAAACATCTTCCTTGCCCGTGACAAAACTTTGCGAGATGAGCTTATCCGTGCCGAGTTGCTCGTTGACACCAAGTGAGCGCGTGTACCATGAGATTTGTGGTAGCTACTACGAGTCCGGTACACCCCCAACCCTGCGGGAGATAGCGGAGCGCCTTGATCGCCACCCGGCAACCGTCGGCTTCCACTGCGAGAACCTGCGCTCACAGGGGTTGCTCAACGATGGCGGCGGTGCAAAGCACAGGTCGCTAGTCCCGCGAGGGCCAGAGGCGAGATTTGCCCGTTTCACTGGTGAGGTGCTCACGCTGCTAGAGCTTGGTCATCCCGTCACTGAGATAGCCGACAGCTTCGGCGTGCTCCCCTCACTGATCTACAGTGTCAGACGACTGTTCGACAGGGCTACCGACGAGCTTCCTGGGTAGCCACTGCACGCGACAGATGCGGACACCCTTGTGCCCATCGTAAAACATCCGCACAAAGCTCAGGCACGCTTGCTCTATCTCGATGCTTTCATTAGCACCGATCACCAGGAGCACGTTGGGGTGGTTGTCTGGGTCCCAGCACCAGTACGCTTTGGGTCCAGTCGGATCGGGGATGGTGCCGGCAGTCATGTGCCTTACCCACACTCGCATGTCGAGTCCCAGGTGATCTTTGTCATCTTCGTCACCCATCATGGCGAAGCTAACGCCATCGCTGTTTTCCTTGAGGAAAAGATTCATTACGCCCTCCACGAGTACATATCGGCACGCAGCCACTCACTGCCAGCCGCCGGATAATCCCCAGTGCCATTCCACAGGTATGACTGCACCTTCTTGCGCGGACCCTTGTGCATTCGCACAGTGAAGTCTTTGCGCTTGTAGAGGCGAGGCACACCTTCCAACAGGTCCATCTGCTTGACTGCTTCGGCGTTCACCTTGAACACCTCACCGATGACTATCTCATCCTCAGCCGGAATCATTGCAGGGAACGCCCCAGATACTTTTAGGAGCGTATGGTGCCTTAGGCTTGCTCTGCCCACGAACTTTGCGCCTTCGTTGGCTAAGATGTCGTGGTTGGAATAGCCTCGCTTGAGGGTGCCGTACACGAAGATAAGTTGCATTGCATTGCGCTCCTAACGATACAAGTTCTTCCAGCCTGTCGATGGATTCCAGGGTTCTCCGCAGGCGATCACGGTTGGCGTGGTACTTCAATGCGTCAGCCATCTCGTCGGTGTCACGCGGACTGTTGTTCCGATACCACCAGCGGATGAACTTCACCGTCCTGAGCCGTGCAATGCGGGGAGAGATGTTCTCTTCCTTGCGCCAGATGCGCAGGCACTGGAACAACTCGATCCCTACTGGATCATCAACAGAGCGCTTTTGCCCGTTCCTGGTACGCACCCAGCGCTTGCCATAGGCTGGCCGCTTAGGCATGTCCATGTTGTTGAGCAGGTTGTACGACCAGCGAGCCTTGACTCTGTCAGACCTGATGCCCGACTCCATCTCAGCCATGAGCGCTGCGAAGTGCAGCATGCCCCTGCCCATAGTGTGAGACAGGTCCATCGGCAGGTTCAGGACGTGGACAGTGATGCCACGATCCCACCACATCTCGATGGTGCTCACGCAGTCGCCTATCTTGCGCCAGCCACGATCTAGTGTCGGGAAGACGACGTGGTCGCCGTTCACGAGAGTCTCATTCAGCTTGCGCCCCTGCTGCCTCTCGCAGATGGGGTGCTTCCAAGCGCTGACTGCTTCCTCCCGAAACAAACGGCCCACGGTTAGTGACGGGAGTTCCGCTACCAAGCCGTGGGCCTTGTGGGCAACCTGATCGGTTTGCCTATCCAGTGAGCTAGCCTCACTGTCTGTCATCTGGTTCGGGTCCGAGACACGGGTGTACCCGTGAACCAGACCTTGCAGTTCCTTCGGCATCGAATGCTCCTAGCGTAGCGTGGTCTACTGGGTTGTGGCTCCTCCCTCGTGGGTGTGAGCCTCAAGAGCCTGGAGTCGCTCGTCAATGCTCTCAAGAGCAGAGCGAAGCTCACCCAGGATTTGATCTTCGATAGCACGATCAGTCTTATCAGCCTCTTGCAGTCGAGCCTTGATAAGTTCCTTCACAATCTCGGCAGTCTCTTTCTCCAGATCGTCTTCGTCTTCATCCTCGAAGAGATCACGCAGAGCCAGCAAGTCCTGCACGTCACCGAACCTGTCTTGCGTGGGCTGGACGAAGGATGCCTGCTGCATCACGTGCGGCGCCATCACGAAGGATGGTGTGCTGCAACCCATGTTCATACCGTTCACACCGAACGCTCCCAGCCGTGCCAATGCGATGCGAGGGAACAGGAACCTGCCAATTCGCTGTCCGTAGACGCTCACGCCATTCCCGCTGACGTTCACCCCAACGTACTGTGCCTTCGCTTCACCAGCAAAGCTGGCGGCTACCATTACGGTAGCGATCATCAGTGTTCTCATCTCGTTTCCCCTTAGTCTCGGACAATTCTTCGTCGTCTGAACTTGTGACGACCATCCTCAGAAACAGGGGGTTGTGCGTCAACGCGATTTACTCGGGGCTCGCGTCCATATCTCCCCCTCAGCATGTCGCGGGCTGCGGCACTGGCGAGAGGGTCGTCTATATCATCAAGCGGGTTGATCGGCTGCGATTCGACGCCGTCTTCGCTTGAAGATTGCTCTGTGGGACTCATCTGTCACCTTGTCCGGGCAGGTTGCCCCTTCACTATTGTTCAGGGGCAACCGGCCACGTCGGACGTGGGGAAACTCGCCTCGAACGTAAGTGTACCACTCACCAACGCCATTCTGGTAGCTGCCTCCCAGGTTACGGGCATCTCGCTGTGCATGCACGTAGGTGAGGTAGTCGATTTCGATACCAGTGACGGGACAGATGTGCCGCATGTTGTGCCCGCCGCATAGCGCCCATTCCTTCATGTCCCAGATCGGGCTCTGCCTGGACGGCTGAACACTCCTGTCAATGGGCTGGGGGGCCACGTAGTGGAACTGGAACTCGTTGTGATCGGAGGGTTGCCAGCGCTCTAGCTCCCGCTGGTAACCGGCGCACTGATCGCTCAACACCGACCCGGTGACGGGCATGTTGTTGAGCACCTCCATCAATCTTGGATCGGTGTTGGTCATAACACGTTTTCCTCAATCCACTTCACTTCCCAGGCCAGCGCTTCTGAGCGCTTGGCGAATGGTCCTGCAAGCGGCCCGTCCACTGGCGACAGGTCCACAACCCACTTACCCTCGTAGAATTTCGAGGGCTCTACATGAGAAGCACGCTTTAAGGATAGCATGCCTATCTCATTGAGGTCAAGCTGTTCTGTGTAAAGTGCCTGGATTTCCCCGTCTGTCGCTACCTTGATACGCATGATGAACTCCTGACCAGGGGGCTCGCAGGGCATCCGTGCCCCAGGAGCCACTAGCCTTGCTAGAAAGGGTTGAAAGGTGTCGCCGGCTCGGCAACAGGATCAAGCATATCGTCGAGAATGTCACGAGCCTGCTCAATATCGGGCTCCACAGGCGTCGGCTCCGGCGTCGGATCGGGGTCAACCGTGTCCTCAGCCAGTTCCGCTGCGGGCATCACCACGCGCCGCCTGGGTCCATTCACGACGAGCCCTTCGAGCCCCTCGATCACAGTGTCCAGCCCGCCGGTAACTGCTTCCCGCTGAGCCTCAGGCATGCTGCGGAAGCTCTCGGCATCTTCTCCCGACACTACCGACTTGAGGCGCTCGACCTGAGCCTCCAGGTCCGACCCTGGCAGCAGGTTCAGTTCCCCAAAATGCGTGAAGAACTCTTGCAGCCCAGACACCGTGGTGTCACGGATAACCCGCCGACGGCCATCAGTGCTGGGACGCAACGCATCAGCGAGTCGCGTCGTCAACTCGTACACCCGCTGGCTGAACTCCTGTTCAGCAGCGTTGACTGCTTCTTGCAGTCGAGCCCTGCACGCTGTCCGCTCCGCCTCATAGAGTTGCGGGTCGTAATCACGCAGGTACTCAGGTGGCCTGACGTTCGGGAACCCCCACGACATCTGGTAGGCGTCCTCGAAATTCCGAGGGTAATCCAGCGGATCATACAACTCACCGAGCCGCCGCTGTGCGTCTTCCAGAATGGAATCACGGTGACTTTGCAGGTCACGCTTCGCGTCACGCAGTCGTTCCTGATACGACTCCATGCGAGACTGGAAATCCGTCAGCCTGCTACGCTTGATGAGACGGATACCACCCTTCGGGTACGGCAGGGTGAAAGCCTTCCAGATTGCCCTGGCATCGCGCCGCACGTTCTCCACGCTACGGACGAACGTATTGCGCCGGGTGTCAAGCAGCTTCTTGCTGGCACTCAGCGAATCGCTCTCGGCATTGAACTCGTCAGCAGCGCGGCGGCGCTGATCGGCAGTCACCGACTTGCGCCCCGGTGCCCACTCAAAGTTCAGTGCCACGGCGGCGAACTGATCGTCGAGTGTGACGATAGCATTTTCGACACGATCAAACTGAGACGTGTCGGTATCACTCTCGGTTGTAGTTGACATGATTCCCTCAGTCCTGGGCACGACGGGCCACCCGTCGCACGGTTGCAGGTTTCTCTGGCGCAGTGTCACGAACGTAGACACCACCCTCGTTTGCATCAATGCAGCGATTCTCAGCCCACTCCCGAAGCTGATCCATCTTCGTCCCGTAGGTACGGGAAACAGGAGCGATGTAGCGTGCTGCGTCTTGCAAAGACACTTTCAGCATCTTTGCAATACGACAGCACGACTTAATCTCTGCACCAGTCCAGCCGTCACTGTCCGGTGCCATGCCTTCGACGCCGTACATCTCGCGGTACAGGTGCCAGATCACGATGCGAGCCTTCTCACTCGGCAGATCGCAGAAGAACAGCGAGTCGAAGCGCTCAGCGCGGGAGAACTCAGGCGGCAACGCTTCCACGTCGTTACACGTGGTCACGGTGTAGACACCGCTAGTGCTGTCGCTGAGCCAAGTCAGGAACGACCCCAGCAGGCGGCTGGAAACGCCACTGTCGCCCTGGGTCTTGCCACTCCCGCCACTGAGCGCCTTCTCGACTTCGTCCACAAGCAAAATTGCCGGTGCCATCGCATCAGCAGTAGCGAGAGCACGACGCACGTTTGCCTCTGTCTGCCCAACGAGCGAACCGAAGCACGAACCGACATCGAACAGCAGCACAGGCAACCCAGTCGCGCTGCCCACTGCCTTGCAGAACTCACTCTTGCCGCTGCCTGGCACGCCGAGCAGCATCACACCACGAGGTTTCGCGTCACTATCGCGGCTTTCCAGCGACTTGATGACGAAGTCCTTCATGGCACCGAAGCCACCGAGCCTGTCGAAGCTCGCGTCGCCCTTGTAGAGCGTAAGCGAGCCCGACTCTGCCAACATGCGAGACTTACTTTCCCACACGCTGTCAGCGTTGACCTTGCCGCTCTCTGTCAAAGACAGGGCGATAGCGTTCTCGAACTCGCCTCGCGTCAGGCCAGCACCAGCCTCAAGGATTTTGCCCCTGTCGCCATCGAGCTTCTCTTCGCCACCATCACCCAGCACGTCATCCAAGACAGTGCCGAGAGCATCACGACTGGGCATGCCGGGCTCAATCGTGCGGATCATGTGGCTGATCTCGGACGGGACGGTAGCATCAGGTGGTGCAATCACCACGATACTCACACCCATGCCCTTGCACTCGTTGATGGCGTTCTGCAATGCCTGCAACGGGCCAGCAGCGTTAAGCTGCCGGTGCATGTTCAGCATCACCAGCACACCAACTTGCTCGTCGGCTTCCGGGCGAAGCGCTCGGATCGACTTGACTGCCTCATTGGGAGGAGTCTTCACAGGCTGGGCGCCTTTCAGGCTCAGTCCCTTCTCGATGTCCCAGACACCGAGCGGATAGCTGTTGCTATCGCACAGTGCCATCACATCACGTAGGCACTCCATCGGCTCGTCGCTGGAAATCCAGCAGCAGCCGAACCCTGCTTTCAGCAGGTTATTGAGTTCAGTAATCACGTGTTTTTCCTCCGTCGCTCACCGTTTTGTCCTGGGGAAAGCCCAAAAGCAAAAGGGGGTTAAACCCCCTCGTGCTCCTCGTTCTCGTAGAACTCTGCCTTGCGCTCATGGTCGATTTCCATGCCCACAGCCTCACGAATGGCCGCAGTCGCCTCTTCGCACGATCCGCCGGTAAAGCCGTCGGCATCTACCGTGGTCGTGCCCTTCTTGTCGATCTTCACGCTGATTGTCACGCGAGACTCCTTCATTGTTGGGCCGGGGACTCCATCCAGTGGCGCTCTAGGCGTCGATTTCGAGATGGATTGTCCCGTCACTGTCCAGGCTCTCGGAGTATCCGTACCCCTGCATCTCTGCCTGGTTGATGCACGCTTCCGCCGAGTACGCCTGCTGCAACTCATCGAGTCGTGCCTGCTCGCCCCAGCTTCCGCCGTAGTTGTCGAACTTGACCTGGCCGTCGTCCTGCATCACAACTGGATAATTCCAGCCGCTCAGCTTGACTCCCCAGCCCTCGACCTGACCACCGTACATGCGGTGATTTGCCCGTGTCGGCTCGCCAATCTTGAGGCGAGTGCAGGCTCGACGCAGGATGTCCAGATCCTTGATCTGCGTCTTGATCGTCGTGATGTGGGACACGTTTGTTCTCCCGTTGCTAGAATAGTGGGTCGGTGCCGCCATCGGCATGCTTTTCATTGTACCATACGAGGAAGGCATGTCAAGCACGGCACTGGAAATTTCTCATTTGCCCCTTTCAGTCTGGGTTGTCCCCCTTCGCCACCATCTCGATATGGCATGGGGCGTACTCGACGATGAACAGGCACCCGCACTGCTCGCATCTGAAATCATGCACGGCGCAGTCGAGGGATACCAGCGTGCAGTCGTGCTCGCTGGACTGTTCGATCTCAGTGCTGTCGCACTCTGGACACTCAATCGAGATTGACATCTCGTTTGCCCCTTTCGGCTAGTCGGCGCGGATGCCCCGCATCTCCTGGCGCACCGCCTCGATGTACCCGCAGCAGAACGCATCCGCGAGCTTCTCAGTATCAAAGTGATACTCGTACTCCCTCATCGGGATACTCGATTCGTAGAATCGAGGGTGCTTGATCGTCACCTTGTCGATGACACCGTCATCGCCAACTTTGTTGCTCTGGAATGTCAACGACATTCCGATGGTCCGAGCAATCCTGAAAGTATCCCGATACTTTGTATCGTGCTTCGCCATTTTATCTCCAGTCACTATCTCGCTGAGCATCTATGATGCTGAGCCAGAAGAAAAGTACGATCACTATCGTGATTATTCCGATCATAGGCAGACTCCAGAGTTCGTTTCACAAGGTGAAAAAAACTCCCGCCACTAGCGACGAGCTAGTGACGGGAGCACCACGAACCCTGTTCGTTAAGCTGAGCGAGCCTTGCTTCTTCGGCCAACATCCATCGCTATTGAGACAAGCTCTGGGAGCTTGACGGGGAACTCACCAGCTATCCTTGATAGCTCGTCGTACCAGTCTCTTGGCGGATGGTTGTCGTTGACACTTTGTGCTTGGCAAAGCAGGCTGAACACCACTGGATCATCAACGTCGATTCCCTCATCAATGAGGGATACCGCAACGTCGTCGTATGCGCTGCCGTCTTCATCAGCCCTCTCACGATGGCGCTCTCGCTTATCGACGACCATGTCGTCGTCAATAATCTCCAACTCGCAGAGTGCTCCGTTGGAGCCCTCATAGTTGGGGATTAGTGCCCCGATAGCACAACCAAAGGTTGTCTGGTTGTTGCCAAGGAAGCTGTGATACTTGTACGAGCAGCACAGGTCGAACTCCGAGAAGGCTTGGCCGGTTGCATGGACATAGTCCATGCCTCGACAGACTCGGTTGAATATCTCTTGCAGAGATAGGTCGATTCGCATGGTCAGTTCCCTTCTTCTACCTTGTAGAAGTGGACGATTTCCTCGTCGTTCCGGTTACTGAAACCATCTCTGGTTTCAGGAGCCAGTGTTCGGATGATTGCCAGCGACTCGTCGTCAAGATCATGCAAAGCATGTTCCAGGTCGATGTCGTTCTGGCCACCGTAATTTAGCCTGTCGGCTACCTTGGCGGCATTCATCGTGATGTCGGCCATCAGGTTGTGCATCGAAGCTGCTCTGTCGTACAGAGTATCTTCGTCGTGGTCACACTGCACCATGTGCAGTGCCGATAGTGCCGAGAGCATCTCTCTGAGATGCTTGGTGGCATGGCTCATGTTCCTGTCTTTGACAGGAGCATCATACTTGTGGGTCATGGTTTCCTCACTTGGTTGTGAGAGCGAAGCTCTCTGTCGATGTCGTCCAACATCCCCTCAAGGGGATGACTCTCAGTGCTCTGCTCGTAGTCCTCGTAAGCGAGACACCAGTCGTCCGGTGCTTCACCGATAGGTGACTCCGGTGCCATCCGGTGGATAGCTTCGTCGTCGAAGACGACACCCCGATCAACTAGCATCTTTTGACGGTTGTCTTCACGAGACGCTTTCAGCGTCTTGGCTTGAGACTTAGTGACGGGAGACTGGTTGATGGTCCTCGTCGTCGTCCTGGCTACTGTCGTAGCCCTTGCTTCTGACATCGCCATTGCTGAACCGTAGGTTCGCTGACTAGCGTCGTAATTCTTCCTCCACCTAGCAAAGCTAGTCGTCTCGCCACTATGTTTGATCGCTCCTCGATCAATCATCGTGCCTCTGCCATCGAACTCGTAAACGTGTAGCTCGTGCAGTTCGTGAACGAACTCAGCGTCGGGGCAGGCTGCTCGTAAGTGACCTTTGTCACTTGAGTAGTACACCGTTCCTCCCGGCACAACAGCTATGCTGAGTGGAGCACCTTGACGGTGAAGGTACGTTGTACCTTCCTGGTGCCATGCCAGACCCCAGTTACCGTCGATTTTCCCTAAAGCCCCTTGGGGCTTGAACTTGGAAAGCCTGTCGAACAGATACATTGAATCAACAGCGTAGCTGTTAGGGCTGTCGATCATCCCGTTGTGGGTGCCGACAACACGACCTCTCTTCCCTTTGTAAACAAAGGGATGAGCGTTGTCTTTTGTGTTTCCACCCTTGGTGGAGAACCGACAGTGTCCGATCACTACTGCTGCCTTCGGCATCAGTCTTGTGAACTTCCGGTACGCCTTCATCTCGACGACAGTCGCCGCATCATCGACTCTTTTCAAGAGTCTAAGTTTGCCGATGCCGCTGATAGCGGCAAAGCCGGTCGAGTCCGTGCCACGTTGTTGGTTTAGCAACGCTAAACACGTGACCCTGGCCGGTTCTATGGTTCCGCCATTGCTTGCAATGGCACCGAAAATTCCACACATGCTGACTCCAGGGGTTCTATGGTGAGTGAGCCCTTTGCTCTCTTCACTCTGTTCAGAGAGCAAAGGTGCTCCCTACCGATCGGTGCTGACCAGATCGAACGGCACGGTTTGGAAACCCTCCGGGTCAATCCACGCATTGTGCCCGCCGTTGTCGCAAGTCTGCTGCATCGACGCGAACTCCCAGACTACGTCTGCCAGAGTCTCGTTTGGCAGCTTCTCTGCCATCTGCTGAGCCTTTAGCTCAGCATCGCGTTCGTCTTCGTCGTTCTGCTTTGCAGACCAGACTCGCCATTCGACGAAGGTTGTCAGCAACGCTTCCCTTGGAAGGTTGCAACAGTTCTGATAGGCATTTTCCAATGCCTCATCGCTATGTGACCACGACCACGCCATGATGTTTTGCCTTTCCACTAAGCTGTGCTTAGTGACGGGAGGATTCGGGGTTAGTGCCGGGAGACTACCAGCCTCGCGCTGCTCGGATGTCGGATGCTTTCTTCTTCTCATCAAGGATGAGACTCACGTCGTCAACGTCCAGCCTTCGGCTTAGGTTGCCGGAGTAGACCATGACAGTCCCCGAAGGGGACACACTGGCTCCGCCTCGCTTGCCGTGCCGGTTGGTGCCCCAGGCATACACCAAGCTGCCGTAACCGGCAGCATTAGTCCGACGTTGTCGGACAAAGCCAACTGCATCGCTGACTTGCTTTGCAAGGACACGCTGTTGTTTGACACTCGGCATAATTGTTCTCCGAACAATGGATTAGTGACGGGAGGAAGAGGGTACTAGCTACGCTAGTTGACGACACTGTCCAGCAAGCTGGAATCGCGGTGCCACTTACGACATCGCATTCCGTAGAACTCTCCGAGTTCTTCGTCGTCCCACATCTTGGTGAGCAAGCCAAAGGCTTCACCTCGGGACAGGTCGTCTGAAAGACGATCACACCACCAGGAGTGATTCCCGAGAGTCTTAAACTTGTCTACGAACCAAAGGTTCGCCTTGCACCAATTCAGAATCTTACGACCGTTGGTCGTTCCGGGGTGCATTCGGATCTCGAACGTCGAATGAGCCTCGTATGCTTCTGGGTTTACCCAGAAGTAGCGATCACCATCCGTAGTTTCACTACGGACATCGTCGTAGTCGTAGGAATGTCGAAACAGCGAAGCTGACCAGTTACTCTTGGAGTGCTTTGCACTGTATTCGTGGCCTCGACTATTCGGTTGGAACCGACTACTTGGAGCAAAGCTCCACCAAGCCTCGCATGTTGCCAAGTAGGCAACAAACAGCGTCAATCTGTCGTGAGACGACAGATCAGAATTATCCATGTGGACATGGAGGCCGCAGTTGTTATCAACTGCCCAGTCGTTCGACCTAGCAAAGCTAGCCAAGTCTTCGACCATCCGAATGATCTTATCCCCAGCTACTGCTGGGGACACCATCTCGATGCCGCTAATCGACCCGTCGAACTTAGCACCCCAAAGGGTGCAGCCTTCAAGCCGTCGTTGATAACGACATCGCTTGTACTGACTGCTTGCAGCAGTCTCGACTTCGATTCCGACACGCCGTTTGGTCTTCATCTTCGATGAGTACCGGCTGTCAACCTTCCAGGTTGGCTGGTTCCAGAAGTCAGTCTCACTTTCAGTGAGACGTGACTGTCGGGTGGTCCGTCGTTCGGCAGCCATCGAGCCAAACCGACGTTGTCGGTCTGATGCCGGTGTCGGTGGATTGCTCCGAACAGCTTCGCTGACATAGCCTCTCAGTTGTCCTCTGGACAACATCAAACCGTCGCCGTTGTTGACGTACTCAGAGCGAAGCTCGTGACTAGCTTCGGTGAATCGTTCGGCAATACCACCATAGGTGGCTCGGCAAACATTGCAGCATCGGTGTCCTAAGGACACAGTGCTCATCATCAACCTTTGGTTGCACCGAACACAACAACCGTTCCTTGCCCTGTGGGCTCCTTCGGAGCCAAAGAACGTCTCAGGGCTTTGCCCTGCTGCTCGAATACAATGTATTCGATAGGATGGTGTACCACTCATGGAATGAGTGTTAGGGCTCGATGGCATTGTCCTACCTTGTCAGCTTAGCTGACTGTTGGAGAAAACCGATTTGGAGAGTAGTTATCCCTCTCCCCTCTCTCAGCAAAGCTGAGAGGGGAGAGGTATAGTTTGGACGGCTTGTCCGCTTCGTCCTTACAGGACGGTTGTCAAAAACAGGCCGACTGCAAGGCAGTCGCCGGGTCGGGAGCCTGGACGTGGGGCGATGACCACTCCTGTCCAAAGGACAGTGCATAGAACTCCTTTGTCCACTTCGTGGACAACGATGGACGATGGGTCGAGACGAGACTGGTCCCAAGGGGACCAAAGAGAAGCCCCTCTCCCAGAAGGGGAGAGGGGCGTTGAGAGGTACATTCCTATCGGAATGTACCGAAGTGAACCGCTTGCCGAACAGCACGCTTTAGCCTTCGGCTAAAGCGGCATGGCTCCTCATCTTCGATGAGGTGCGTCACTCCACCTTCATCAAGGATGAAGGTGTGGCAGACTCCCTCGAAGTCTTCGACTTCGATGTGAAGAATCCCTGCTGACCAACAGAGTTGGTCATGTTGAGGGCTCTCCGTTGCAAGGCTTCCAGCCTTGTAACGTAGATCGACCATTGGCCCAGCCCTCTCGTCAGTGCCTTCAGCACTGACAGAGGGTTCATTCATTATTGCCATAGCAATAATGATCTGTTCAGCGAAGCTGACTCGACGATCGAAGTCCAAGCGTCCCAACGTCTTCGACGTTGCCATGATTTGTCCTATGCTCCCTTTGGGAGCAGCAAGGTAGTGAACACTCCCTTTGGGAGTGGAAAGAACCCCTCTCCCCAAAGGGGGAGAGGGGAGGGGCTGAGTCAGCTTCGCTGACTGTCGAGGTGGTCTAGACCGTCAAGGACGGTCTGAAAGATCCGGCCCCCATCAGCTTCGCTGATGGAGTCTTCCTCGAACTCAATGACTCCGTCATTGAGGAAGATGGTGAACTGTCGTTCACCAGACTCTCCCCCAGCATAGCTGGGGCTGTCGATGACATAACCGGAGACGAAGTCTCCCCAGAAGTTGCTCTCAGTGACCACAAGGTGGTCACAAGCCGATTCGATGGCAGCTTTGACGATCGAAGATCGTCTAAGCCTTGTCACAGCTTCGCTGTGGCTGTCGGCTACGGCTTCGCCGTAGTTGAACACTGCTCTCGACTTCGTCGAGGTCGCCATGATTGTTCCTTGCCAGCTTCGCTGGCAGTTCGTGGTTCTGCCCAGTGAAACACTGGGCTGAAAGGGGTCGAGCCACTTCGGTGGTGGCTCCTCTCTCCCCCCTCTCTCTTCACCCAAAGGGTGAGAGAGGGGGGAGAGTTTTGACGGGTTGGCTGGGGTTGGTCCCCTTCAAGGGACCAAAACGAGAACGGTGGCCAACTACGAAGTAGTTGATCCTCGCAGGACAGCGCGCCGCCCTTCGGGCTGACGCCGTCCGATGCAAGAGCTTACTCCCCTTGGGAGTACATCACCATCTACGATGGTGGAAAACACAGCTTCGCTGTGATGCGGTTGATCCCAGTGTCCCGTCACTCCCCAAAGGGGAGTGCTATCACTGTCCACAGGACAGTGCCCCCCCAACCATCGAGTGGTTTACTCACCAAGGGTGAGTAGCCTGACGCTGAGCTTCGGGCACTAAGCCTTGCTTAGTGGCTGGCTGGTCATCTCTGGCGTTGACCAGTCTATAGCTCTACAAGGTAGAGCTATGCACCGGAGGATTGGACCCCGTTGGGGTCTAGGCCCCAGCGCGCCTGTGTATGTATATTACCCCCCTCACCGATCTTTTTTCACTGAAAAACCCGGTGTGGAGAACAGCATTGTTCACCGTGCAGGTGCTCGTAGCGAAGCACGTTCTGGAACAAAGGGGGAGTGAAGGCTCAGAGAGAGCAGGAGAGTGCTGTGACTCGCTGGTACTTTCGGGTCAGATAGCACCGGGAGTGTGTTTAACCCCGGAATTGCTGCTTGTCAAGTTTTTCTGCCACGTGGGGTGGTGAACATCCGGCAACTGGATGGCTGAGTGTGACAGGAGTGTGACAGAGACATTTGCGCACGAAAAAAGCCTGCTGGCCGTCCCGGATAGGAAAACCAGCAGGCCCGTACCACATGGTGAGCGTCGGTTGAGAACCACCCACCAGGCGGTAACCTGCGACAAGCAGGTGT
>SDBT01006529.1_pt1 | contig 19325 bp, 13 predicted proteins | sample 2277101 | NCBI WGS metagenome assembly SDBT01 (sample SAMN10404973, study PRJNA504765) | marine sediment metagenome | isolation source: marine sediment core GS10_PC15, 103 cmbsf | place: Arctic Ocean: Southern Knipovich Ridge | collected 2010 | reverse complement strand
CCGCCCCTATCCCAACCCCATCGTCCGGGCTGATCCGGCATCTCCATAAGTTATTGCAGCGACACGAGTTGCGCGGCGACTCGACCCCTTGACTCGTCGAGGAGATCGGGGCCAGGACGCCTGCCGACTTGCACCTATGGTTGGTAAGCGGTACCGGGAAATGGCCCTTCCCCTCTATAGAATCTCCCCCTGGATTAGGTGGGATCCCCAGGGGGTGCTTGACAATTCTATGTGAATTGGTACATTAGGGACTGGTCTGTCTAATGCAATCGGAGGCAGCGTCTTTCGGCGTCCCGAACTGACCGCTAATTGTGGCGGTGAATTTCTGGGGATGCTGTGTATCGGCCCCTATGTGTGGGTTGGCTTCTGCGTGGTGATTTTGTGCGTAGTGATTGTCCGTGTTTATTCCATTTCTATTTGAGGAACGAGATTATGAGACAACTTTCTTTGGCTATAGCGGCGCTGATTGTCACGACCTTGCTCGCCAACAGGCAAGCCACATGCACTGAAATTCCAGTTGTCGAGTGGACCCGCCAACTAGGCACGGTCTACACCGACAACGGCAATGGCGTTTGTGTCTATGGCAGCGACTACGTTTATGTGACTGGAAGAACCTTCGGCGGCATGGACGGCAACACCAACGCAGGTTCGTACGCACCCGAAACATATGCGAACCTGCCCGACATGTTTGTGACCCAATACGACAGCAACGGCAACAAGCAATGGACCGAGCAACTCGGCACGAACAACCGTGACTACGGCCAAGAAGTGTCCGTTGACGGTAGCGGTAACGTTTATGTCGCCGGATACACCTATGGCGACCTCGATGGCAACATCAACGAGGGCCAGTCGGACATGTTCCTCACCAAGTACAACGCCGCTGGCACCAAGCAGTGGACCCAACAACTGGGCACGGACACGAGAGAATTTTGCTGGGGCGTTTCGGTCGACAGTACCGGCAATGCCTATTTGACCGGCAGGACCGCTGGCGGCCTCGATGGCAATACGCACGAAGGCGGCACCGACATGTTTCTCGTCAAGTACAACGCCGCTGGCACCAAGCAGTGGACCAAACAATTGGGCACGACCAGCGACGACTATGGCTATGACGTGTCGCTCGACAGTAGCGGGAACGCCTACGTCACCGGATGGACCCAAGGCGATCTCGATGGCACCAACGAGGGCGGCATCGACATGTTCTTGGCAAAGTACAACGCCAGCGGTATCAGGCAATGGACCAAACAACTGGGCACGGCCAGTAACGATGTTGGTCGAGGCGTATCAGTTGACGGTAGCGGCAACGCCTATGTCGCCGGATACACGTATGGCGACCTCGATGGCAACACCAACGAGGGCCTTGAGGACATGTTTCTGACCAAATACGACACAGATGGCGTCAAGCAATGGACTGAACAGTTGGGCACAGACGGAATCGACCGTGTAGATGGTGTGTCGGTCGACAGCGACGGTAACGCTTATGTTGCAGGATGGACAGACGGTGACCTCGACGGGAATACAAACGAGGGCCTTGATGACATTTTTCTGGTGAAATACGATACCAACGGCAACAAGCTATGGACCTGCCAACTAGGCACGGGGGAGAACGACGGCGGCCTTGACGTGTCGGCCGACAGCAGCGGCAACGCGTATGTAACCGGGTACACTGACGGTGACATGTATTTGGTCAAAATCTCGACTATCCCCGAGCCTTGCTCCCTCACACTCCTCTTGCTCGGAGCTTTGAGCCTCATTGGCTACAAGATGCACCGGAAAGGAAGAAGACAATGAGCCTTTGTGAACCCAAGCACCACCAAGAACCAAGTACTAACAAGGAGAACGTCATACCTGTAGTTGAAGATGGTCCGAATTGTCCGGAGAAATACAAAAACGCCACCCCCAGAATCTTGCACCTCTTGAAGCAGCCTACGATGGGGCCACCGGACCAACCTCTTTCACTTCCAGAATTGGTTCAAAAAATCGTCAAGGTAAATGAGGGTAGTGAGAGAAGCGATATTGGTCGCAAAATGATGTACCGACTCGCGCAGCGGTCTTATGGCATTCAGAATGGCTTCAGCAGTTGGGAAAAAGTTGCGGACAGAGATGATGCAACGATCGGCGACGCGCTGCTGAGTTCCGCAATAGTCAATATCAAGAATGACAAGTATTCAGGGACCACTAAACCTAACGATCTGTACGAGTGGGCCAAGACAGAGTTTACGAAATGGCATGGACGGGTTGAAGAATTCAATCCTCAGATCGTGCTTTGCGGCGGCACATTTAAGGCCGTTTGTTGGGCCTTTGACGAGGTGTCCGGCAATGAGATTTACATCACACATGCGTCCACTGGTATGAAGTATTTCTGCGATCATGGACCAAAGATTCCCAGTTGCGTCTACCTGGATGCACCGCATCCTAGCGCGAGGTATCCAGTGTCAATGGTCTACACATATCTGATGAGTAGCGCGAAGGATATCTTGAACAAAGCTGGGCACCGTTTATAGATCGAGCCATGGGTAGAAAAGCGGGCAAGAACGTCCTCGCAAGCCTCTTTTTGCTGCGCACCCCAACGATTCTGCGAACAAGCCGGGCCTGATGGCAATGTCTACTCCGCAGAATCATCGCGGCCACCCTCGAAGGTCAAGATGTGTCCGGGTCACCCGGGCTCTCGCTACAAATCACAGGCACTCGTGCGTATAGCGATCCACGGGCACTTCCAGAGTTCGCACCGGCGGCGTCGCGCTGCGGCCGATCTCAGCGACTCGGCGCAGGACTGAAGCGTCGAAGTAGCGTGCTCCGCATTTGTCGCAAATCCCAATCGGCACGTCTTCGAGAATGACGAAACTCCTCTTGTGCCGAAGGGCCTCTCGGTCTACACGACGCTGCTTGACCGTGCCATCGCAGTGTTCGCATTTGAAATCGTACACGGTTCACACCTTACTTGATCTCGTAAACGGTAATAACCAACAACTGATCGTGTTCGACGAACCGCAACGCCACGCCAACGGGCGTTGCTTGATCCGTGGCGGATCCTACAACAGTGAACCCGGCGTCGAGGATTATTGTCATTTGTCCGCCGGGGATTTCAACTTATCGCGGGCTGCTTCGGTGATGCTGATATTTGTTTCGCTCATACTACTTGAATTGTCGTACTTCCAGAGACGCTAGTCAAGCTGCGTAGCGTTATTCGGGCAGGTGGCACGCCCCCGATGCGGGGTGGGCTCAACCCGGCCGTTGGATTCTTGGCCGCTTCCGCACTTACGCCACGGCAACCCGTCGCCCTCCGACCAACTCACATCTACATAAAACTCTTGAGCGTCCCAATATAAAACATCGCCGGGTACCCGATTGCCCAAGAACGCCCTCGCAAGCCTCTTTTTGCTGCGCAACCCCGACGATTCTGCGAACAAGTCAGACCTAATGGCAACGTCTACTCCGCAGAATCATCGCGGCCACCCGCTCTGTAGAACGGAACTTGTTCCGTTTGTCGGACGTGGGATTAGGTCGCAAACAGAGGCGATTATGAATGTGGGCGGAGAAGATCGGGGGGATGGAAACGGAACGAGTTCCGTTCTACGGCCGGTGGGTGGCTGGGGCAAAGCGCAGCGGTGCCCCAGACGGTGAGCTACTGGGGCACCGCTGCGCTTTGCCCCAGCCACCCGATCCTGCCGTTAACGCCAAATGCCACCCAAATTCACGGCAAACACCGCGTTAGTTTGGGTGGCGTTAACTTGACTTAGGGCAATCTAGAAGAAAGGGCACTCGACGTAACGTGTTGAAGTGACACGAGTTGTGGCCATGCTGCGACGACGGGCGTCGTCGTAAGTAATTAAATGCAGTTTGCGAAAAACGGGTTTTTCGTGGTTGCACATAACTCGTTGTCACGTAAGGGGTTACGACGATTTCTCGAACTAATGTTGCTTTTGGACGAAGAGCCCGATCAGTGTTTCTGAACGGATTATAATCGACGTAACTCCTTATTTCAAGGCGAGTTATCGGTCACGTCGGCCGGGGTGCGGGTGTGATGTCGAAGTGTTAGGGCGGAACAAAATTTCAGATTTGGGGCGAATTCGGGTTCATCCGGAGAACGCACCCCCCCATGCGTGCAGGATTGCCGCAGCCAGGTACGCGGATTTCGGATGAACTGGAAAACGCGTGTTTTTCGTGGTGTAGGCGTCCCGCCTGCCAAATACCACAGGCGGGACGCCTATGCCACGACTTCTTCAACGGGCGGCTAAATGGGGAAACTGTGGGCAACCTTCCTGCCGGGGGCGAATCCGGCTAGAATGTGTGGTTCGGCGCCTTCAGCGGCCGTACTATTAGAGAACAGGACTTTTTCTAGAAGCACCATTCGTATGAAACATATTCGGAACTTTTGTATTATCGCTCATATCGACCACGGCAAGTCGACGCTGGCCGATCGGCTGATCCAGGCCTGTGGCGGCGTTACGCAACGCGAGTTCCGCGACCAATTGCTCGACGCGATGGATATCGAACGCGAACGGGGCATTACCATTAAGAGCAATACGATTACGCTCTCCTACCACGCCCCGGACGGTCAAGACTATCTGCTGAACCTCATCGACACGCCGGGCCACGTCGATTTCTCGCACGAAGTACGCCGCTCGCTGATGGCTTGCGAAGGTGCCTTGATCGTTATCGATGCATCTCAGGGCGTCGAGGCGCAGACGGTTGCCAACCTCTATCTGGCCCTGGATAACGACTTGGAGTTGCTGCCGGTGATCAATAAGATCGACCTGCCGGCCGCCGACGTCGACCGCGTGCGCGAGGAGATCGACGCGGATTTGGGGCTCGACCCGTTCGAGGCGATCCCGGTTTCCGCAAAGACGGGCGCCGGCATCGAAGACGTGCTGGCCGGCATCGTCGGGAAGCTGCCTAGTCCCACCGGCGACCCCGACGCGCCTCTGAAAGCCCTTGTCTTCGACGCCCATTTCGATCCCTATCGAGGCGTGATTCTCCAGTGTCGCGTGATGGAAGGCACGCTGAAGACCCGCGATAGGATCCATTTCATGCACGCCGGCCGCGATTTCACGGTGGATGAGTTGGGCTACAATCAGTTGAAGCTCAATCCAAGAAAACAGCTCGGCGCCGGGGAGGTCGGCTATATCGTCGCCGGGATCAAGAGTGTACGGGATATTGAGATCGGCGATACGATCACGCTGCTCGATCGCCCGGCAGCGGAGCCGGTTCCCGGCTATCAGGAAGCCAGGCAAGTCGTCTTTTCGTCGATCTATCCGATGAACTCGAACGATTACAAGGATCTCACCAAGGCCCTGGACAAACTGGCAATCAACGACGCGGCGCTGACCTACGAAAAAGATAGCTCGGCCGCTCTGGGGTTCGGCTTCCGCTGCGGTTTTCTCGGCCTGCTTCACCTGGACGTGATTCAGGAGCGTTTGCAGCGAGAATTCGACATCGGCCTGGTTATCTCGGCCCCGTCGGTGAAATACAAAGTGACCTTAAGAAACGGCAAGATAATCGACGTAGATAACCCCAGCCACTGGCCCGATCCGTCGCAGGTCGACTCGGTAACCGAGCCCTATATTACGGCGTCTATTCTTACGCCCGAAGAGTACGTCGGCCCCGTCATGGAGCTGTGCCGCGAGTATCGTTCGGAGAGCCAGACGATGAATTATCTCTCTGTGGGCCGGGTCGAAGTGATTAGCCAGATGCCGCTGGGAGAGGTGCTCTTCGATTTCTACGGCAAGCTCAAGACGATCACGCGGGGATACGGATCGTTCGACTACGTTCCGATCGAATATCGAGATACCGACGTCGTCAAGGTCGATATCCTGGTCAACAAGGAGCCGGTCGACACGCTTTCCTACCTGGTCCATCGCGACAAGGCGCGACCTCGGGCGTTGCACTACTGCGACCGACTGGCCGAAGCGATCCCCCGCCACCAGTTCAAGATCCCCATCCAGGGCGCCATCGGCGGCACGATCATCGCGAGATCGACGATCCAGCCTTACCGAAAGGACGTGACCGCGAAGCTCTACGGCGGCGACGTTACGCGTAAGAACAAGCTGCTGGATAAGCAGAAGAAGGGCAAGGCGAAAATGAAGCAGATCGGCCAGGTCAATATACCCCAGAAAGCCTTCGTCGCGGTGCTGTGCGCCGACAGAGACTAGTGCATTGGACCTTCCCGTCGCGGTCGAATCCGGCTAGAATGAGGGATTCTGCGTCTCGAACGACCCATACTATTAGAGAACCTTGCTTTCCACCAACCAACCTCTCGGGATAGGAAAATACCTTGCTACGGACCCATACGTGCGGAGAATTGCGGGCGGATCAGATCGGCCAGGAGACGACGCTTTGCGGCTGGGTCGACACCTATCGCGACCATAGCGGCGTGCTGTTTGTCGACTTGCGAGACCGCTACGGCAAAACGCAGGTCGTTTTCGGGCCCGAAAGCGGCGAGAAAGTCCTCGAGGCGGCCCGATCACTACGGGCGGAATTCGTCATCCGGGCGACCGGCAAGGTGGCCCAGCGGCCGGAGGGGACCGTCAACCCTAAGCTCGACACGGGCGAGATCGAGGTCCGCTGCCAGGACCTGGAAATCCTCAACCCCAGCAAGACGCCGCCCTTCCAGCCCGGCGCCAAGGATCTGCCCGGCGAGGACCTGCGGCTGAAGCATCGCTATATCGACCTGCGTCGCGAATCGATGCAAAAGACGCTCATGCTGCGGCACCGGATGATCCAGATCATGCGAGACCACTTCGACAAGCAGGACTTTATCGACATCGAGACGCCCGTGCTCGGCCGCAGCACACCCGAGGGCGCCCGCGACTACCTGGTGCCCAGCCGCGTGCAGCAGGGGGCGTTTTACGCCTTGCCGCAGTCGCCCCAGTTGTACAAGCAGATCATGATGATTGCCGGCTACGACCGCTACATGCAGGTGGCCCGGTGTTTTCGCGACGAAGACCTGCGGGCCGACCGTCAGCCGGAGTTCACGCAGTTGGACCTGGAAATGTCGTTCGTCGACGCCGACGACGTGATGGGCGCGATCGACGGGCTGATGGTGCGGATGGCCAAGGAGATTCTGGATCTGGAGATCTCGACGCCCTTGCCGCGGATGAGCTACGACGAGGCGATGGAGCGGTTCGGCCACGACGCACCCGACCTGCGGTTCGGCATGGAACTGATCGACCTGACGGATCTGGCAAAAGAGACCGAATTCAGGGTGTTTCGTTCGGTGGCCGATTCCGGCGGTCGGGTCCGCGCGATCAACGCCAAAGGGGCCGCCGACCGCTACAGCCGCAAGGGAATCGACGAGTTGACCGCCTACATCGTCGAGGACTTCAGCGCCAAGGGACTTGCCTGGTTCAAGGTTACCGAGGAGGGTCTGGCCTCGCCGATCGCCAAGAACTTCAGCGAAGACCTGTTGCAGAAGATCGCCGAGCGGCTCGACGCCGAGCCGGGTGACCTGCTGTTGATCGTGGCCGACCGCTTCGAGGTAACCTGCAAGGCCCTCTACGGGCTTCGCAAGCGGCTCGGCGCCGAGTTGAAGCTCTACGACCCCGCCACAATGCACTTCTCCTGGGTCGTCGAGTTTCCCATGTTCGACTACGACGAAGAAGAGGAGGGCTGGACGGCAATGCATCACCCGTTTACCGCCCCCAGGCCGCAGGACGTCGAGCGGCTGGCCGACGACGCGGGGGCGTGCCGGGCGCAGGCCTACGATCTGGTGATCAACGGCTCGGAGGCCGGCGGCGGCACGATCCGAATTCACGACCAGCAGCTTCAGAGCCAGGTCTTCACGATGTTGGGTATCGACAAGGAGACCGCCCGGGAGCGGTTCGGTTTCCTGCTGGATGCCCTGCAATACGGCGCCCCTCCGCATGGCGGGATTGCCTTGGGGATCGACCGGCTGGTGATGCTCTTCGGCGGTCTGGACAACATCCGCGACACGATCGCGTTTCCCAAGACGCAACGGGCAACCGACCTGATGACCGGTGCGCCAGGCCAGGTCGACGCGACGCAGTTACGCGATTTGGCCGTTAAGACCACCCGTTGACGAATCGACCGCTGGCAGCGAAACTAGAGTGCTGTCAAGAAACAATCCGGTAGGACGGATTTTCAATCCGGTAGGACGGATTTTCAATCCGTCTACAGGGACGGGTTGAAAACCCGTCCTACGGTGAAGCAGACGGGTTGAAAACCCGTCCTTCGGCTAAGCAAGGAGGATTCTCTCGATGCGGTGTTATCAACGAGTGTGGACGATGATGGTCGTGGTTTGTCTGCTTGGGCTGTGCCTGGGCTGTCCCAGCGACAACGCGGACAACGGAGCGACTCAGCCGGGCGGAACCGATCCCGAGGAGAACGGTGCGAAGCCCAAAGGCAACGCGGTCTCGGGCGGCAACAAGCAGATCTACGTTCCCCCACCTTTCGCAATCCCCCAAGTCGTCTTAACCGAAACCGAAGACCTCGCTTGCCGAGTTAAGCAAGGCGACGTCTTGCCCGATGCCCCGCTGAGCGACCTGACGGGCGAGACCCGGCCATTGGCCGAGTTGCGAGCGGGGAAAAAACTGACGGTCGTCTGCTTTTGGCAAAACGGCGACACGCTCGGCGGCCAATTGAAGGCCGAGGAAATGCTCCAGGATCTGCAGAAGGACTTCTTCGAGGTCTACGCGGACAAGGGGGTCCAGGTCGTCGGCGTCAACGTGGGTGGCCCGGAAGACGAGACTCGCAAGCGGGTTACCAATACGGCGATCACGTTTCCGACCCTGCTCGACCCGAACGGTTCCTTGTTCGCGGAAGTGGCAACCGCCGGTCTGCCTCGGGTGTACCTGCTGGACGCCGCGGGAAAGATCGTCTGGTTCGACATCGAGTTCTCCGGCGACACCCGCCGCATTCTGGAAGAGTCGATCAAGCTGATGCTAAAAGGCGGTTGAGGACCGGTGCATCAACAACTGTTGTAGGACAGGTTTTCAACCTGTCTGGACAGGATGCAATCCTGTCCTACAGTTCTGGGCAGGATGCAATCCTATCCTACAGTTCTGGACAGGATGCAATCCTGTCCTACAACGCGCCGCTACATGTGCAACTCGACGACGTCCTTGTCGTGCAGCACGTAATCGCCCTTGACGACCGTCCCGTCGTGGACCGCCGTGCCCCACACCCGGGCGTTCTTGAGTCGCTCGACGTAGTCCTTGTGTACATGCCCGGCCAGATCCAGTAGCGAACTGCCCCGGCGGACGGTGAAGGGGCGGTCGAAGTCGGGCTGCTTGGCCGAGGGCAACTTCGTATACACGCGGACCACGTCCATCACCCAATAGACGGCCTCGCGAAGTTCTTCCAGGCCGGTCCGCTCCTTGGCCGAGACCACGAACTCGCGAAAGTCCATCGGGCAAAGCTCGTGCAGCAGGTCGAGCCGTTCGGCGGCGTCCGCGGCGTCGATCTTGTTGGCCACCAGGAACGTCTGTGTGTAGGAAAGCCCCACGTCGTTCTCGTCCAGGTAGGAAGTGGCGGCCAGACGGGTCCTGGTCGTCGAGAGCCGATCGAGCACCTCCTGGCACTGCTCGACGCCGTCGTCGCTGCCCAGATCGACCACCAGCAGCGCCAGGTCGGCCGCCCGAGTCAGCCCGTGCAGGTGCGGCTCCATGTAGTCGGCCGTGATCGGCGGCGTGTCGATGAGCTGGACGTTGACGTCCTCCCAGGGCATCATCGCCGGGGCGGGGAGCTTGGTGGTGAACGGATACGGGGCAACCTCGGGCTCGGCCCGGGTCAACGAGGCCACCAATTGGCTCTTCCCGGAGTTGGGCGGACCGAGCAGAATCGCGGTTCCCGCACCCTGCCGAGGTATTCTAAGCCCAGCCGACCGCCCCTTGCCGCCCTTCTTCTCCGACGCCATCTCCCGCTTGGCCTTGGCGATCTTGCTCTTGAGCATCGCCTGGAGGTGGTCGGTCCCCTTGTGTTTGGGGATCTCCTGGAGCATCACCTGGAGGCATTTCAACTCCTCATCGACAGACGTCGCCCGGCGATACTCTTCCTCGGCCTTCAGGTATTGTGCGGTCAGATTGGCTGGCATGGTTTCTGAATGTCACACGTTGAGCACCCGCGATAGTGTACCTAACTCAAAGCGAAAACGCCACCACTGGGCTTGCCCCAGTGGAGCGATGATTGACAGCTAGAAACGACCGTTTTGCCCCGGTATTGCTCCCCCCGCCGTCCGCCGCCGAAGGCGGCGGACGGCGGGGGGAGCAACGGTGGTTTCGCGTTCACTGTTAGCCATCAATCATCGCTCCGCCGGGGTAAACCCGGCGGTGGCGGACGTCGGGCAAGAAATGCAACGGCCCGCCGCCCCCTGGGGGACGGCGGGCCGCGTGGGTCTCCGGAAAACCGGTGTTCGCGATCAGTCTCTCGACGCCCGCCAGACGCCGATTAGGCTATCCGGCTCGGCCGTCGCCGGGGTGGCCTGTGAGCCCGCCGCCCGGTAGTACGTCGCCCGCAAGACCGGCAAAGACGTGGTACGGCTGATCGGCTTGCCCAGGTCCGGGCCGGTGCCGTTACCCGCGCCACCGTCCGTGCCGTTGGGGATCGGTTTCAACTCCACCTCGTCCTTGACGGGTGGCTTCTGAGTCTCCTGGAACGTCTTCGGAGGCGCGGCTGCGCCGGTGCTACCGGTGGCCGCGGTCGGACCGCCGTAGGAAACGGCCGGGCTGCCGTAGGAGACGACCGGGCTGCCGACCGTGCAACTACTGCAACTCGATCCGACCGTCGTGCCCGTGTACGATACGCCTCCGCCACAGGAGTTGCACGGATTGGTGTAGACCGTGCGATAGGTCGCATAGGGGATGCGATAGGTCGCATAGGGGATGCGATAGGTCGCATAGGGGGCGCGGTAGGTCGCGTAGGGGATGCGATAGGTCGCATAGGGGGCGCGGTAGGTCGCGTAGGGGGCGCGGTAGGTCGCGTAGGGAAAAAACGCCGGCCGATACGTGGTCACCCGGCAGCTAGTACACGGAGGGCGTACCACCACGGGAGCGCTACGGAAGAACGGCCGGTATGTGGTTTGCGGCACTAACGTCGGCGTCGGGCAGGACGAGCAAGGCGACGGGGTAATCATCGGTGGACACGCCGGCGCCGGACAAGGGGCCATATACGCGGCTTGAGGTCTGCCGCCGAACAGGCAGTCTAACAGCGCGCATGCCTTGCTCTCGGCACAGGCCGCCAGCAACACGGCCGCCACGCCGCAGACAACGATCATGGTACGCAGTTTTGGATGGATCATGATTTAGACTCCGTTTTCGATAATAGGGGTCACTTTTATCGGAGCGGTTTCTTGCGGTCCGGTCAAGCCTCGGCCACGTCCGATCCGCCATTTGGTTGCAGTTTTCCGTCTTCTTGTAGCTTGCAATCGAAACAAACTACCCATCTTGAAGCTGCTAGCACACCGGCAAGGAACTTCAACGTTCGACTCCAAAAGTCTTACGTTTCGCAATGGCCGTTCGGTTCGCGCCCGTCGTCGGGCTGGGAACTATATGCCCGTACTTCAATAAAGTCTAGGTTACAGAATCCCCTCTCGGAGGGGAAATACAGGGACAGGGCAGAGTGTAGGGATTTCTGGGGTACAAATCGCACTTTGCCGATTAACCCGGTTTTTCGGCCGGAATTGCAACACTGTTCGGAACCAGCCCCGCAGCGGCGACAGTCAATAGCCAGGGGCGTCAGCCCCTGGGACAAGACCCTTGCACAACGGGAGCCCCGTAGGGGCGGCAGAAGCGGTTGCGTCGGGTCTTCTGACGCCCCTCCGGGGCTCTCCAATACGATCCTATCCATATCCCAGGGGCTCACGCCCCTGGCTATTAACTGTCGCCGCTGCGGGGCTACGTGCCGGCGTGTTACTTCCCCGAAATTTCTGGATGAACAAAAAGGGGCCAAGCGTTCGTTCGCTTGGCCCCTTTTTACGTTCGCGGATTCTACTTCTTCTTCATTTTCAACCAGGCCTTGATCGCCTCGTCATTTCTGGCCAGCCAGACGTCCATCTCACCCGTGCCGCGATGCGCCCAGGCGTAATAGGGAATCATCAACAATTCGTGATCGGCTTTTGCCAGCGGCTGGTCGCCTTCCATCTTTGCCATCAGGGCTTTTCCCTTGATCACTTCGATGCCGCTGAGCATGTCTTTTCGGAACTCCGATGTCAGCTCTACATTGTCGGCCAATATCAGACCATGCGTCTTTCCCTTGTTGTCGGGCCATTCAGCACAGAAAACCATCGGCCCGCGCTCGATGGCGACCCGGTTCCGGTCCGCCTCGACCTTCTCGTTGGCCGTCACTCTTCGGATGGGCATCGGCAAACTCAATTCTATCGTGTCGCCCTTCTTCCATCTGCGGTCGAAAGTGACGTACCCCTTCTCGACGGCAAGCGCAACCGGTTTGCCGTTCACTTTCAGCGCCGGCTTCTCACTGCTTTGATTCATATACTTGTAGAGGTCGGACGGCACGGGCGTATTCTGCGCCCAGCCCGGAATGCGAACCTTCAGGGCAAACTGACACTCCTTTTCCGGATCAACGGTCATCTTAACGGCGCCTTCCCATGGGTAGCGCGTCTCTTGCGTGATCGTGACCGCGTCGTCGCCCACCTTCAGGTCGCCTTTGCCGGCCGCGTAGAGATTGACGTACACGTCCTTGCCTTTGATAGCGTAAATATATCCGGGCACCGATGCGACAAATCGGGCGATATTGCCCGGACAGCAGGCGCACCCGAACCATTCCGACCTGGCAGGCCTGCGACCCGTGCCGCTCGATGAAAGCGTGTTCGGATAGAAGAACCTCTTGCCGTCGAGCGACACACCGTCGATGACGTTGTTGTAGAGCGAGCGTTCGAGCACGTCGATATACTTCGCATCACCGTGAAGCATGAACAACCGGTGGTTCCAGTAGACGTTTCCGATCCCCGCACACGTCTCGCAATAGCACTCGTTACCGAGGTTGTATTCCCCGGCAAAGCCTTCAGGACCGCCGGGCTGACCGAGACCGCCGGTGATATACAACTTCGTGCCGACGATATTTTCCCAGATCTTGTCGATGGCGGCGATATAACGAGTATCGCCGGTCAGCGTAGCGACGTCTGCCATCCCCGAATACATATAAGTCGCCCGCACGGCGTGGCCGACGCCCTTTTCCTGTTCGAGGACTAATTTGTGCGACTGGTCGTAGGTGCGGCCGTCAGGGCCACGCGTGTCGAGCAAGAACTTCGCCAGATCGAGATATCGTTTCTCGCCCGTCGCACGATACAGTTTGCACAGTCCCATCTCGATAATCTGATGCCCGGCCCAATCCTCGACCTTGCCGGGTCCGAAAACCTTGCACAGCAGGTCGGCGTTCTTGGTGGCGATATCGAGCATCGATTTCTTGCCGGTCGCCACGTAGTGAGCAACGGCCGCCTCGTAGAAATGCCCCATGTTGTAGAGCTCGTGACTCAAGATACTGACTTTCTCCCAACGTTTCTTGCCTGCCCAGCCGTGCGGTTTCTCGGGGTTGATCGTTCGTGCGGTATACAGGTAGCCGTCCGGTTCTTGGGCCGCGGCAACTTTCGCGATGAGTTCGTCGAGATACTTTTCCATCTTAGGATCGGCCTTGACCGACAACCCGAATGCGGCGCCTTCCAGAATCGTGTAGATGTCGGTGTCGTCGAAGCTATACCCCCGCACCTGATCGTCTTCGAGTTTCTCACCGCGAATCTTCTTGGCGGCCCGGACAAAGTTCCCGACCCTGCCGGTCTCCTCGCACTTGCCAAAAGCATACGGAATGGTCACCGAACGATTGGTCTCAATGCGAGGAGCCCAAAACACATCGTCCAAATGAACCGCCGTAAATGGCACCGGCTTGATGGTTTCCAGCTTGTCTTTCGGTTCTTGAGCTTCAGATACGGCGGAACATGTCAACAACACTACCAGAGTCATCAATACGGTCGTTTCTGTCAGTTTCGTTTTCATTGTGTCGTCCTGTGTACTGATAGGGATTCCAATACGAGTTCACGGCCGAGACCCGACCGCGTGGACGATATTATGGCCGGAACGACGGTGCTCGTCAAACGTGCGGACCGAGATTTTCCGATACTTCCGGGCGCGTTGTCGTAAAACGACTCGGCAAACCCCTTTTCCAGGGGTGGCAGGGTCGTTATTCGTGCCAAATCGCGGATGGCGGGTGAACAGGCGCGTCCGAGCCGTAGGGTGCGTGAAACGCACCGCAACACCAGATAAAGGTGCGTTACACGCACCCTACAGAACAACCTACGGAAAACCCAGCCCCTTCGTCGTCGTCCGAATCCGGCAGAGGTAATCGTCGGCGGTTAGATATAGGACTGTGCCGTCGTGGGCGAAGCCGCAGTTGGCGGTGGCTTCGCCGGGGTTGATTCGGCCGAGCAGGGTGCCGTCGGCGGCGAAGACGCATACGCCGCCGGGGCCGGTGGCGAATAGGTTGCCAGCCCGGTCGACCTTCAGCCCGTCGGGAACGCCCTTGAGATTCTCTTTGCCGACGAACCGCGTGGCGTCGTAGAAGACCCGGCCAGCGGCGAGCGTGCCGTCTGCCTTCACGTCGAACGCCATCCAGACGGCCTTCTTGGGATCGGACTGGGCCACGTAGAGCGTCTTTTCGTCGGGCGAGAAGCCGATGCCGTTCGGCAGCGTCATCTTATCGGTCAGCAGCGTGACCTTGCCGTCGGTCGACAGGCGATAGACGCCGCAGAAGTCCAACTCCCGTTTCGCGTTCTTTGCTAGTCCATAAGGCGGGTCGGTGAAGTAGAGATCGCCGTTGGATTTGTAGACTGCGTCGTTGGGACTGTTGAAACGCTTTCCGCGATAGCGATCGGCCAAGACGGTGAAGCTGCCGTCCTTCTCCAGCCGGGCCATGCGGCGGTCGCCGTGTTGGCAGAGGACCAGTCGCCCGGCCGCATCGAGCAGCAGGCCGTTGGAACCCGGCTCGCCGGCGCGGGAGGGCTTGCCCGTGTAGCCGCTCGGTTTCAGAAACAGGCTGAGCCCTTCGTCGTCTTTCCATTTCATCACGGAGTTCCGCGGGATATCGGAGAAGAGCAGGTAGCCGCCCTTGCCAATCCATACGGGCCCTTCCGACCATTCAAACCCGTCGGCCAACTTCTCGATCGGGGCGTCGCGGGGGATGAGCTTGTCCAGACGCGGGTCGAGCCGTTCGACGGTGCCCATGGTGGTCTTCTTTTCCGCGGCGACCGCGCCGCCGGTCAACAACACGCCAAGAGAAACCGTGGCCGCCAAGAGCATTCTCGCGGGGTAACTTCTCATCGCATCGATCCTCCAGATGAATAATGAACTTCCATCAAAGATGGTATGCCGTCCGGGCGCGCAGTGCAATCACTCGCGTCGTTGTGTAGGCGTCCCGTCTGCGCTACACCACAGGCGAGCCGCCCGTGGCCACGACTTTTTTGACAGACCGAGCCCCACCCCCCCCCTACGGAGGCATCTCGTCAACCAAAAGTGTCTCGGTGCCTTCTCGGATAATTGAACGTGGGGCCGGTTTTTCCAACCTCTGGTTGTCCCCATGGCCGTCCTGAAAAACAGGAGTTCTGGCCCGCTACAACAAGGAACGGGAGGCACAATCGCCACAATCGCTTGTCTCGGACCCCCCCCGACCGCGAGACGCCTGGGGATGGACGCCGGCTTCTCCCACACCCTATAATTGTAGGGTCTTCACAGGGGCTCTTTTCGGTTGGATTGCGAGTTCGGACGATGGATAACGGTATCGACACAAGCTTTCGACTCTTGGCGGCGCGGTGCATTCGCAAGCAGGCGAAGCGGCTCTGCGGACAACTCGAAGGCGTCCGCCGGGCCGACGACGTCGAGTGCGTACACCAGACACGCGTGGCGTCGAGGCGGTTGCAGGCGGCGCTGAAGATGTTTCGCAATTGTCTCGAACCGGACCAACGGAAGCAATGGCGCAAGGAACTCCATCGCATCGTCGACCGGCTGGGGGAAGCCCGAGACGGCGACGTGCAAATCGAATACCTCTGCGGGGTGCTGCGGTCGGTCGACCGGGTCGAGTGTTATCCGGGCATCGCCCGATTGCTGAGCCGGACTCAGCGACGGCGCGAACGCCAACAGAAGCGGGTCCTAAAGGCCGTCGATCGCTTGCAGTCCGCCGGCGTGCTGGAGGAGATGCGCCGGGCCGGCAGACGATTGGCCACCGGCGGCGGGAAACGACCTAAGACGGTCCGCAGCGAGACCAGTCTCACGATTACGGGCGAGCGCGTCGTCCGGCAACTGGAAAAGTTCCTCCGTCACGAAGACAGCCTCGACGACTGCGAAGCCAAGCAGCGCCACCACGCGATGCGAATCGCGGCCAAACGGCTGCGGTATACGATGGAGATTGCCGGGCCCGTCTACGAAGGCGGGCTCGACGAGGCCCTCAAAACCGTCAAAAAGCTGCAAGTGTTCCTCGGCGACGTCCACGATTGCGACGTTTGGCTCCAGAGGCTCGACGACTTCGACCGGTCGTTGCGGCAGACGATTCGCAAGCGATACGGAACCGACGCCCCGGCCGAGCCGCTGGCGATTGGAATCGATTACCTGCGGTCGCAGCAGCAGAATCGTCGCGAACGGGCGTTCCGGGAACTCGTCGATTATTGGAGGCACTTGCAGCAGCAGGATTACTGGGACAAACTGGCCGGCGACGTGATCTACCAGAAGCCCGGTGAACACACGCGTACCGACGTACCGTTGCAGGGACCGCACGTGCGAGAACCGGTCGCCGCGGCAAGCGAACCTGCGAGCGTTTCGGCGTCACCGGGGCAAGGGACGCAGGGCAAATGACGCAGTCGCAAGCTGAAACTGCCGACGCCCCTCAGCCGGCCAAGACGGTCGCCGCTATCGACATTGGCTCGAACGCCCTGCGGATGGTAATCGCCGAGGTCCTGCCGGACGGTCGGATCAAGGTCTTGGAGCGGCTTCAGCGGGCGGTACGGTTGGGGCAGGACACCTTTCGACGCGGGCGGCTGGGGGCCGGCGCCATGCGGGCGGCGGTGGACGTCTTGCGAGACTACCGCCAGATGCTCCGCCTCTATCAGGTCGAGCGGGTCCGCGCGGTGGCCACCAGCGCGGTCCGCGAGGCGGGCAACGCCGATACGTTCCTCGACCGCATCTTCATGACCACCGATCTGAACGTCGAGGTGATCGACACGTCTGAGGAGAGCCGGCTGGCCGTTTCCGCGGTCCGCAACGCCGCCGACGACGCCGAGGACCTCCATCGCCGTAGGGCGGTGGTCGTCGAGGCGGGCGGCGGCAGCACCCTGCTGACCGTACTGCACGACGGCGAGATTGCCACCGGGCACAGTCTGCCGCTGGGTTCGATTCGGCTTCAGGAGGTGTTGGCCACCAGCGGCGAGCCACCCGAACGGTCGGCCGAGTTGCTCCACCAATACATCGTCAACGAAACGTCCACGCTCCAGAACGCCCTACCGCTGGAGGACGTTCGCTCGCTGGTGGCGTTGGGCAGCGACGCGCGGTTTGCGGCCCGCAAGATCGGCGAGCCGACCGCCTCGGCCGACCTGATTGCGATCCGTCAGGACCTCTTCGACAAACTGGTGCGCGAATGTCGGCGGCACGCACCCGAGGAACTTGCCAAACGTTACAATCTGCCCTTTGCCGAGGCCGAAACGCTCGTCCCGGCCCTGCTGATCTACCAGGTCCTGCTGCAAAAGACGCGGGCCAAGGAGATGCTCGTCTCGCACGTCTCGATTCGCGACGGGCTGCTGCTGGAGTTGGCCCGGGAGGTAACCGGGCAGGAAGACAAGGCGTTGCTGGGTGGCGTGGTTCATTCGGCAATGGCGATTGCGACCAGATACCGCGCCGATCTCGACCACGCCCGCAACGTGGCCGAACTTTCCGTCTGCCTCTTCGAGCAGCTCCAGACCGAGCACGGGCTTCGGCCGCGCGACGGGCTGCTGCTGCGGGTGGCGGCGCTGCTGCACGAAGTGGGCGGCGTGGTCAGCAACCGGGCCCATCACAAGCACAGTTATTACCTGATCTCAAACGCGGAGATTTTCGGGCTCACCCGCGACGAGATCACGATCGTGGCCCACGTCGCCCGATACCATCGCCGCGGCGTACCTAAGCCCTCGCACGTAGAGTACATGATGCTGCCCCGGAAGACCCGCGTGGTCATCAACAAGCTGGCGGCACTACTGCGAATGGCCGACGCCCTGGCACGCGGCCATCTCCCCTCGGCCGCCGAGCTTGGCTTCCGGCGCGACGGCGACGAACTCATCATCAGCATGGCCGGCGGGGCCGACCTGCTGCTGGAACAACGGGCAATCGCCGCGAAGGGCGATCTGTTCGAGGATATCTACGGATTGAAGGTCCGTATGGAGCAGGTGTAGCCTTGGCTAAAAAATCGCTCAAATCGTCCGACCTCTACATCAACCGAGAACTGAGTTGGCTGGAGTTCAACCAGCGCGTTTTGCAAGAGGGGCTCCGCGAAGAGTTGCCTCTGTTGGAACGCTTGAAGTTCTTGGCAATCGTCGGCTCGAACCTCGACGAGTTCTTCCTGGTTCGCGTGGCCGGGCTGATGCAGCAACGCGCCGCCGACGTGACCGGGCGAGACCCGGCCGGCTTGACACCCGAGGAACAACTCGACGCCGTCGCCGAGCGAACCCACCGGATGGTTGCCGAGCAGGCAAAGGGAATCCGCGACCTGACGGCCAAGCTCGCCGAGCATGGATTGCGGGTCTTCGAACCGTCCGATCTCTCGCCCGAACAGCAAGAGTTTCTCCGCGGGCACTTTGCCAAGGAGGTTCTGCCCGTACTGACGCCGCTGGCGATCGAGCGGTTGGATCCTTGCCCGCTGTTGGCCAGTCTGCAATTGCACGTGGCGGCGTTGATTGAGACCCCGCACGAAGAGCAGGACGAACACGCCCAAAAAGCCGCGACCGGTGGTCGCGCCCTTTGCGAGTCCGAGCCCGACCGCCCGAGGGAAGAGATCGTGGTCGTGCCGGTGCCGGCGCAATGCGCGCGGTTCGTGACGATGCCGACCGAGAGCGAGTTGCACCTGGCGCGGCTGGAGGACGTGATTGCCGACAACCTGCCGACCCTGTTTCCCGGATGCAAGGTGCTCGCGGCGGCGGCCTTTCGCGTTACCCGCGACGCCGACGTGGCCGTCATGGAGGACGAGGCGGGCGACCTCTTGCAGGCCGTCGAAGAGGCCGTCTTGCAACGCCACCGCCGTGCGGCCGTGCGACTGGAACTGGCCGCCGGCGCCGATCCACGGCTCAAGGACCGACTGGCCGAGCGGCCCGAACTGGCCGAAGCCGACGTCTACGCGATCGACGGCATGCTCGA
>SDBT01006528.1_pt1 | contig 19334 bp, 39 predicted proteins | sample 2277101 | NCBI WGS metagenome assembly SDBT01 (sample SAMN10404973, study PRJNA504765) | marine sediment metagenome | isolation source: marine sediment core GS10_PC15, 103 cmbsf | place: Arctic Ocean: Southern Knipovich Ridge | collected 2010 | reverse complement strand
TAAGGTGCCCCGGAAAGGGAATGTGGCCGGGGCCGTGATAGTAATACAGAAAAGGTTGGAGAAATCCGGCCTTTTTTGTTTAAAATATGGGCCCAGGACCTTAACCGTCTTGAATAATAAGCTATTCCTATTTTTTGTCAAAAAGTGTTTTCGCGTACGCGACTTTTCTTTGTTTATAACTTTTGGTCATAGTTCGTGTCAGAGCTATGACCTTTTTTATTGGTTCTCTGCTAAAATAAATGTTGACAAGTCTGTCAAGTGGGCGTAATTTGAAACCATGAAAACTTTAAAAGCAAAAATACACTGCAAACGATGCCGGATTTCTCTTGAACGTAGCACGGACGTCCATCAATGTATTGCTGTTGGGGATAGTATTTATTATCACCATAAAAACAAAGATGCATACCCTGGAGTTTTAAAGGAAATCGGTTTCGTTCCAAAAATAAGTATCAGGCGGGCAAAAATAAGCTATAACGGATTGGCAGGTGATGTTGTGACATGGGTCTGGTTTTCGAATATATCCAAACAGTGAGGCGTAATGAAAACTCAACAGGAAGTATCAGAAACAATCGGAATAAGCGATACGGCATTCAGCCGCGTCCTGTCCGGCGAACGTGACTTGCAGTGGCTTACCGCTGTCAGGCTGGCCGATACATTAGAGTGCCCGCCACATATCTGGATCAAGGGTGGCGGCACGTCAGCCCAGCGGCGGGAGGCCTGGTGGGACTATCTTTTAACGCTGGAAAAGGGGGCCGAATGAATCATAATAAGGCTTTGAGCGTATTATCAACCCTTGTACGCGACCGGGACGTGATGAAAAAGTTTTATGGATCAGAATACACCAGCAGGGTTAAGCCGCACATAGCGATTATTAAAATCTATATGAAGCAATCGGGCAAGAATGAAATCCGAAGTCTCATGGAAATATTGAAGAGCCTGCAAAAAGTTGAAGCTGATGGAATGACGCAGGCTCTTTTCATTGCAGCGGCGGTTGACATGACCACGGAGGAGTCCGAATGAATAAAGCAATCAGAATCCTATTGGAAATCACCGGCCTTGTGCTGGTGATGACGGCGTTCGTGCTTTGGGCGCTGATGGAGGTGGGGCCGCTGTGAAACCCTACTACGAAACCGAATTGGGGGAAAAATGAATTCAAACGGATTTAGAAAAGAATTGGTAAAAATAATGCCGGGATACAAGTGGACGGTCCATCGTCCCTCGGTTACTCCTTTTTCAAAACTTCTCTCTGCAACCGGCATTCAATCGTCAGGCTTCAATAGGCTGTCAACTTTGTCGGTTGTTAGAAGAGAAAAAGATGGTGAAGTTTATTATGATGTTAAAAGCGCTGGGTTTGGATTACGAGCACCTTGGCTATCAGAATTTACAGACGGGACGCTCGCGAGGGCCTTAAGGGAATTACAAAATCATTACGAAGGCCTGGCCATGAACTATAGCGGTCATGCATCGGATTTGAAATTCGCACGAACAAAAGGTGTTAAATGACCAGCCCATGCCGCGACTGCCCGCATCTTCACAAAGACAAAAACCGCCACGGCTGCATAACGTGCCCGGAGCGGTTGCGGATTGCCCGGGGGCCGGGTAGCAGGCGGCAAGAAATGGAAGTAGGCGAAACGGCCGCGTTTAGTGCGCGGCTAAATCAGCAGATAAATAACTTTTTGAAAGGGAGGTAGGGGATGCCGTCAGGAACCATAACCTATTGGCTGGAAATCCCGGTTAAGATCCGATGGCACATTGAGCCTGCGGACCCATCGGTAGGTTTGCCGGAATATGTGTTTGTGGATATTCCCGAACATCCACCGGCGCATGAGATTGACGCATTGGTTAAGGAGCACGCCGACAAGATTGAGACAGCTTGTAGAGAGGATTCGCGGGAGGGGTGAGACATGAAGCCGATAGGCCCAAAACCGAAAGATCTTTATAGGGACATAGCGCTGCCCGAAAAAGTTTTAAAAAGATGCCGGAAGCCACCCCCTTGGGTGCATTTTAAACGCGGGGAATTTACTGCCTGCGGGAAAAAGGATGCGTATAGGTTGTTTTGCGGCCCGGGGATGGCTCCCAACCTTGATGTTGTTACGTGCCCTCGTTGCCTTGCGGGGCTAAAAGAAAAGGGGGAATAAAATGGGAACATTTTCAGGGTTTATTTGTGACAGGTGCGGAAAAGAATTTAGGACCAATGAAAAGGATTACAGTCCGGTTGCTATAAGACTTTCCTTTGATTTTGGCAGAACAGCGCCATCGATGCAATACTCTGCCTCTACAAGGAATTTGGTTTGGTGCCGCGGTTGCGTAATGCTCACAGGGGTTACCAAGGCTATAACCGAGAATGACAAAAAGGCGGCACCTGAAACCGAGCTTACGTTTGAGGAAAAGCTCGCCATATTGATCGAGGATATGGGATTTACAAGGGTAATATAATGGATAGCCGCGGCCTGAAATACCCGAGCGTGACAGAGGGCCTTGAATACCTCATTGATTCTAAATGGTTTACCGATGAGGCCAGGGACCGGGGAAGCGCAGTCCACGTTGCGATATCGGCGCACCTGCAGGGGCTTTATGCGATACCCTTGGCGCCGGGTCATCAACCATATTTTGACAGCGCCAGACGGTGGATTGACATAGCGGTTGACAAGGTGATTTTGGTTGAAACCCGGCTCTATGACCATGACATGGGGCTATGCGGCAAGCCGGATTTGATCTGTGTTTTGAGAAATGAACAAACCCAAACCCTACCTGATTTCAAAACCGCCCAAGCCGAAGCAATCTGGCATAAATATCAGGTTCAGACATACCGGCATTTGGCATTGAGAGATCGGGACATCGCGACTCAAAGAGGGTTGACTATCAGGCTCAAAAAAGATGGTTCCGGCGGCCTGAAAAACAATCAGGAATACGGGCTGAATTTTGCCGGCGACTTTAATATTTTTATCGGACTGTTTAATGCTTATAAAATTAAACACCAAAAAAAGGATTGATAGTTGAAGATAAAGGATAAGAATTTTAAAAAAGGAGGTGTGAGATGTTTACAGAATCAGAACTAAAGGTAACAAAGACGTATGCAAAGCGCAAGGCTGATGAGATTTTAGAGAGCAATGATGAGTTTACAGCGAAAAGTTTGAAAGATTTACAAACCTTGTTTATTTTAAAAGATGCTGCCGAGAAAAAGCTAAAAAGCTATAAGGAGGTGTGAGATGGCGAAGGTTGATATTGAATATGAAAGCAGCCTTGAAATAGCCGTTGATGTGTATTGTAATTCGTGTGGCGATCTGTTGGATATAGCAATTGCGGATGGAGCCGGAACCGATTGCTCTATAACCGTTGATCCTTGTGAAAAATGTTTAGAGGCAGAAAAGGAAGGGGGGGCTGAAGGTGGACTTTGAGAAAGCGATGAAAACTGATGGTGAAGTTGTTGACCCTGGGAAGCCGGAAGATTTTGTATCAGATCCGGGGGCAAACATCCACGGAAGTGTGATTAAGGTTGACCCCATGGATCCGGCCCCGCTCCTGGCGCTTTTCGATAAATATATTACTAAGATTGATGGCATGAGTCATTCGGCGGCAGTGCATAAAGTTTCAGATGACAAATCAAACGACAGGGCTGTAGAAATGACGGCTCAGGCAAAGAAACTGTCTCAATTATTAGAAAGGATGCGCAAGGACAAAAAAGACCCCTACCTAAGGGTAATAAAAAACCTTGATGGTTGCGTGAAAAAGCTTAATGACAAGTTGGCCAAGATTCAAAACGTACTCAGCTTAAAAATAACGCCGTGGCTGCTCAAAAAGAAGCGTGATCAGGATGAAAAGGACGCTTTGGCTCAGAAAGAAGCCGACAAACTCCAGGCCAAGCTCGACGCCGAGGCCAAGGAAAAGGCCGATGCCTTGCGGAAAAAACTAGAGGCCGAAAACAAACCGGAAGAGGCGGCGGCGGTTCAAATCGAGGTGCCCCCTCTGGTTGTGGCTCAGATTGAAAGCGAGTTGAAAATTTCAACTCCTTCCGGGACTTCAAAACTTAAGGAAAAGTGGGAGGGAACGCTGAAAAATTTCAAGGAATTACCAGAGTCTTGTATTCAAGACAGATGGGAGGAGATTGAAAAAGCTGTTCAGCCTTGGATTCGCAGACAAATCGCTGCGGGAATAAGGACTATTCCAGGTGTTGATGTTCAAAATGTCGTAAGAGTAGACATAAGGGTAAAAAAGAATTGACAAAAGCATTTGCTTCATATATGGTGACTTTGCCATGATGAATCTTAACCTTAATTTTGAGAATAACCCTGTTTCGGGCGACAAACCTTTGAGGTTCGTCATGGCACCCGAGGCGGGGTTTTCTGTTTTAAGGAGTAAGATCATGAAACTTTGCGAATGTGGCTGTGGTAATCCGGCACCAATAGCAAAAAAGACCGATAATAATATTGGCCATATTAAAGGGAAACCTATTCGGTTTATAGTTGGCCACAACTTAATTAAAAGAGGGGATCAAAATTCTCAGTGGAAGGGCGGCTACAATATAAGCATGGGGTATATTTACAAGAGAGAAAGCGGCACAGGAACAATGAAACCACTTTCCGCCGTTATTGCCGAAAAGGTTCTTGGTAAGTCACTTCCAAAGGGTGCGATGGTGCATCATATCGATGAAGACAAGATGAATAATTCCAAGAACAATCTCGTTGTTTGCCAAGATCGTGGTTATCACAACACACTTCATGTAAGAATGATTGCTCTTAGAGCTTGCGGGAAGGCAAACTTTAGAAAATGTTGTCTTTGCCACAACTACGACGATCCTGCCAATATGCTTAAGCATGCCAGAGCGGGGATGAAACACAGGCGCTGTGAAAACAGATACAGATTAGAATTACGCCATCTAAGAAAGACAACGAGCGAGACAAGGACTAAAAGATAATGAAAAACTTTGAAGATCCCAAAAAAGCCAAAACGCTTGAATGGATAAACTACTATCTTGTAGAAGAAGGCTTTCCACACGAACACCTTGAGGCATTGGCCCATATAGTTGGCCTGTTTAATGATTGTGAGGAATCTGAAAAAGAGATTTTTGATTTCGCACACTACGTTTATAAAAAATATGCAGCATAAACAAAGGAGGTAGCATGACTGAAAACGAAAAAGCGTTGATTGAAAGCCCGGACATGGAAAGCAAAGTTTCTCTAATCGGTGGCATCCGGCCAAAGGATTTTGCAGATTTAACGCGTTTTGCACAACTAGTCCAAAAATCGCATTTGGCCCCGAAGGGCTTTGATTCGGTTGAAAAGGTTGCTATCGGAATCTTGACAAACATGGAACTTGGGCGGCCAATCATTACGGGGTTGCAGGATTTAGCTATTATCAACGGCCGCTGCGGTATTTACGGCGATGCTTCCCTTGCGATGGTGACAGCATCCCGCCTTATGGATGAAGGCTACCCGCTTGAATCCGAAACCGGCACACCCTATCAAGATTCGTGGACATTTATATTTAAAGTCAAGCGTATCGGGCAGCAGGAACGTGTCGGAACATGGACTTGGATTGATTCAAAACGTGCTGGCTTTGACAAACCTCTGATGCGGGATGGCAAGCCTGATACCTTTTCACCCTGGACCCGGTTCACCCGCCGCATGATGCAATGGAAAGCCCGGAACTATGTTTTAAGGGATACGTTTGGCGATGTTCTTAAAGGGATGAAAACGGTTGAAGATTTGCACGATTTAGATCCTATACCGTTGGAAAAGCAATCGGACGGGACATATAAAACCCAGGAACTGGAGCCCCCCGATACATCGAAGTTTGATGCCTTGCTGGCCCAAAAGGTTGTGCCCGACGACTTGTCCATGCCTAATTTTTTGACTGTTACCGCCACGGCTCACAACACAACCATTGAAAAACTGAAGGCTGAAGCCGGGGAGGATTTTGACCGCTTTTGGAAAGCATTTGAAAAGTGGCAGGCGAAGCAAAAGCCGGCCGGTCCGAAACCGCCCGAGGCCATGAATTGGTGGGACAACGAAAAGCATTGGAAATTCAAACGCGACGCTGAGGTCCTAAAGAAGGTGTGGGAAGAGCATCAAGATGAGTTTTTAGCAGCCGATCCCGAAATGCAAAAGGATTTTACCGATAAGTTTCAGAAATCGGTTGGATATGCTCCGATGGAAGGACCGCCGGAAGAGGAAAAAGCTCAGGGCCCCGGGTTAGATCCGGAAAAAGAAAAAGAAGAACTTGCGACCGCCCTTGCCGGCCAAGAACGGGTTGAAACCATCAAGGAAATCCGGAGCAACTTCGAAGAGAAGGAAATCATGATTGCTCAATCGGCTCTGGACATGGCGCATGGCGGCTATCCGTTAAATCCAGAGGGCTGCCAGGCACTTTTGGAAAAGCTCGTGGAAATTAAAGAGTTGAAAGATAAGTATTAGCGAGGTCACATGAAAAACATAGATCAAGTCCTTGATGAAATGATAGAAGGGATTGACCCCAAAGGTGGAGAAAATCGAGCACTGATTGCCAAGATTGTGCGGCAAAAAGCACGGATAACATGCCGGGAACTGGGGGCAATTTTGGGATACTCTTTGTTAGAAATAAGCGAAATTGAACACGGACGGATTAAAGTATCGGATAATGTAATTACTGCGTGGTGGATGATATGCGCAGCCAAGCTTTTCGCGCGTGTCAAATAGCGGCGCCACACTTTGGGGCGGTGAAAGCTCAGTCTCCAACTCGCCGGCCGGCACGGATCGAATTGACGCACTGCCCCAAAACCTAACCCGAAAGGGCGGGGGATTGCGGCAAGCATTCTATTCAACTGTTAGCCGAATGAGTAAAATTATAAAACTCAAACAGAATTGCATTTCATGTGGTGAACAGTCTGATAAATTAAAAGACGGCCACTGTATCGAGTGTCTTATTTATTTCAAGAAGCAATGGCATGTTGATTATGGAGAATCGGCTAACAAGAGCATGCACCCGACAAGCGGGTGATGCCACCGTTATGTGTGAAAATATGAATAAATATTCCGACGACATATTAGCTACTGCTAAAACGACTTATCAAAAAGGTATGCGTGTTAAGTCCCCCATGACGGGAAAGGAGTTTACCGTTGATACAATATCAGGCACTTGGCATAAAGAATACATCAAAGGTTTTGACGGAAAAATCTTTTTTGATGTTGTGTGGTATCGTGGTAATTGGGCTAAAGTAATATTACATAACAAGACTAATGCAGCCGACGCCAAAGGCCGCGCGGCTGATTAGGCTGTTATGCATTTAAAACCAAAAAGGAGAATAATCATGAGAGATTTTCAGGAAAGAGTAATTGCCGAGAAAAAGGATGTGGACATAAAATTGAATTCTCTGGCTAAATTTATTGGGTCCGATATGTTTGATGCAATTCCGTCGACGTTTGAACAAAACAGGCTGAAAAGGCAACGGAGCATAATGGAATTGTATTCCGATGTTCTGAACGAACGAATAGTTAATTTTGCATAACCAGAGCATGCACCCGACAAGCGGGTGATGCCGCCGTTAGGTTAAAAGGAGGGTAAATAATGAATCCATTTTGGTCAAATCGTGTTTGGAATATGTATATATGTGGCGACCTCTCTTCTGCCGAACATGAACCGGTTGAATGGGTTCAAATTGCATGTGATAGATATTGGCCAATAACTGGAAAATGGTATGGATATTGAACCTAACCAGAGCATGCACCCGACAAGCGGGTGATGCCACCGTTAGCTTAAAAAAGGAGGAATCAAAATGGACAATCCAGTAGTGAAAGAAATTGTAGCCGACGCAGCATTAAAGTTGAATCAAGCATATGGATACTGCGGTATGGCTACCGCCCCCGAATTTGTAATGCTAAATTCGGACGATGGGAACGGCAACGATATTAAAATAACATTCAAGGTTGAAAAGGGCTAACCAGGCGCTGCATCGGACACAAAAAGCCGTGCGGCTGATTAGGCTGTTAGCCAATAATAAGGAGGGGGATCATGCAATACGGAATTTCGATAGCTGGACCTGATGATATCATAGGCCCTAAATCCGAGATAGAGGCGTTGAGATACGCGAATGAGGTAAACAAGATCTGGGTAGACGAATATTTTAAAGACGGATCCAACGAAACCCCATTACATGTAGCCACAGTCAAACCTTGGTCTGAAATTTTAGGCTAACCAGTCGCTTGAGCCGACGCCAAGGGACGCGCGGCTCAGCTAATTGATAGCCTAATAAAGGACATGTCGTGAAAAGTAAATTTAAAAGAATTATCAAGCAATTGTTTTGTCCTCACAAGCGATTGGTGCCAATATACCATTCGTATAAATGTTTGGATTGTGAAAAAATAATTTGGGATTAAAACGGCTATCCAGGCGCTGCATCGGACATCAGCAAGCGATGCCGTTAAGCTTTCTGTTAGCTAACGGAGGGCATATGAGTGAATTGGAGAAATTACAAAACAAGATGTGGAAAATAAAAATATGGATTGATGCGTATCCATTGGACATTTTTCCTGAACCTGATTTTAAAAAAGCGCATGAAGTTTTAAAACAGCACGGCATGACACTTGACGCAATTTCAGCAAGCAGTATGCGGCATGTTTTAAATGGCATAAAGAATATAATCGAAAACAGCTAACCAGAGCATGCACCCGACAAGCGGGTGATGCCGCCGTTATGCGTATAGGAAGAATAGTTATGGAAGCGACATATAAATGTTTTGAACCATGTGATGACGTAGAGCGGCCTTGCAGCCTCACGGTGTTTCTTGAAAGCGACGACGAAGGGGATACGTTACCGACGGTATGTCCATACGACAAAGAACATTGGCCTGAATGGAGCAGGGACGCATAACCAGCCGTTGAACCGGACGGCGAAAAAAATGCCGCCGGACAACTAAATGTTAGCTTAAAAAAGGGGGTATAGTTATGCCGATGGATTTCCCAGATTTAAGGAGTTTAAAAAATTGTGCTCAGGTTCATGGTTTTCGTAAAATCAATGAGTTAGAATCTGAAGAAGATTACCGGGAGGCCCTTGCTGTTCACGTTGAGCCGAGAGACTTTCTTGAAGCTCAAGAAATCAGGGCCAAGGTTGGGTGGGATCAATGGACGGAAAGCCAGAATCGCGACATGTTTGGCGGAAGGGGGATGAAAATCTAACCAGAGCATGCTCGTGCCAAGCGGGTGATGCCGCCGTTGGGAGGTAAATCATGGATCAATCGCAAATCATTAACCGGATTGAAGGAATTTGTAACGAATTTGATATTCGCGTTGAGGCTGTTGGCGTAAACGTGGCTCGCCTTGAGTTGGCAAAAGCGTTTGCAGAATGCGAAGCCACCCAACCAGGCGCTGCATCGGTTAGCTTAAAAGGAAAATTAAATGAAATGGCCGAAGGGAAAATATAACGGAAGACGAATACATGGATTCAGGGTCACCTTTGCCCTGCATCTGCTACACTTTCACCCAATGCCTGCCATCAATCTGAACTATGGGGAACCGTATTTTCTTTGGCTGTGCTTTAGCGTTAGAGGCTACCTTGAGTATGAATAGTACAGCTAACCAGAGCATGCACCCGACAAGCGGGTGATGCCGCTGATTAGCCTTATAAAAAGGAAGGAATTTGAAATGATTCATTACCTGTGCCCGGAATGTGAAGATGAGGGGGAATTGGATACACGACACGCAAATACCGGATTGCGAAACGGAACTTGAAAGTGACATTCTGTCGGATTGTACTTCACAGCCATGCCCTATAGACCATAACGCGCAAAGAACGTATTATGTCGGCAAAAAAGCCGCTGGTGCGCTCTTGGATGGCCGGGAGTGGAAGGAGTTTCCAAAATCGAGAGGGGGCGAAAAGGTTTGAAACTACTATCCTTATTTAGCGGAATCGATGGTTTCGACACGGGCTTTGCACGTGCCGGAATGAAATGTATTGGCAAAGCAGAACAAGACCGCTGGTGTAACGCCGTTTCCCGTTTCCATTCACCGAAAGTCAAGAGGGTATCCGATGTCAAAGAAATCAACAGATCAACCTTCCCTGTTCCCGATATCATCTGTGCCGGAGTCCCATGTCAGGACGTGTCCATTGCCGGAAAAAGGGCGGGCTTGGGCGGAACGCGAACAAGACTCTTCTTTGAATTTTCACGAATTGTTGAGGTATTCAAACCTCAATGGCTTGTCTTTGAAAATGTACCGGGCCTCTTTTCGGCAAATGAAAGAAGGGATTTTGCCAGAGTCCTTGGAGAGTTGGGGGAATGCGGGTATATGCTCGCCTACCGGATTCTTGACTCTGAATATTTCGGAGTGGCCCAAAGACGCCGTCGTGTGTTCATTGTCGGAAGTCTTGGAAACGGAAGTTGCGCCGAAGTACTCTTTGAGTCCGAAAGCCTGTGCCGGGATCCTGCGGAGGGCAGAAAAACGGGGACGGACATTACCCAAAGCATTACAGGACGCCTTGGAGGTGGTGGCTCAGACGACAATAAAGCCCAAGGGGGATTCTACATAGCTGATCGCGCAGCTCCCATCTCTGCCAAGACACACGGAAGGACCTATGGTGATGATGAATTGAGCGGGAACCTTATAGCCGGAACACTTCCTGCTGATTATTACAAGAGCGGTGGTAATGGCATGAGGGAAATGCAAAACGGCATGATCCCGGTAAGCGCAACGGAAACCGGGCACAGTTTTTGGAAGGAAGGTAAGCCGATGCTGTCTGGCCGATCCCCTTCACGGCAACAAAATATTGTCACCCATTCCCTGAAAGCCCGGGCCGATGGAAGCGAGGATGGAACCGGGAGGGGAACGCCGATAATCGCTTTTTCATCTAAAGACAATGGACGGGATGCTTCTGAAATTTCACCCACACTTCGATCAATGCAGTATGATAAGAGCCATGTCAATGGCGGGGGTCAAGTGGTTATTGCCTTCACCGAGCGCACCCGGAAAGAGGGCCGGAATCTTGAAATACAGGAAGAACTTTCTTATGCGCTTACAAATCCGGGGGCTGGCGGTCGGTCACATTGTCGGGCTATCCTGAACAATGTCGGAGGAGTGCGTCGGCTAACTCCAAGGGAGTGTGAAAGACTCCAGGGCTTTCCAGATGATTACACCAGATACGGTATGGAAGATGGGAAGAAGATCGAAATATCAGACACGCAGCGGTATCGGATGTTGGGCAATGCGGTCACGGTGTCGGTGTCGGAATGGATCGGGAAACGATTAATGAGGCTTGACAGACTGAAAACGGGGTGATATGGGGTCAATATGCAAAAGATAGGGTTTAATTTTAAACATAGAAAAGGCATTTGGAAGCGGCGGACCGAGAGGACGCCGGAGGGTTGTCGCCCTTGCATCTTCCAAATGCCTTTTGTGCGTTTAAGGTGACGCGATGGAAATAAATCTGACAGTAAAGGTCAAGGGTGGGCCACGAACGCCGATCGACGTGGCTGTATATTATACAGCGGTCAATGAAAAGTCTATCAGGTTCGGGAACGGTAAGGTGATAAGCGGCACGGCTATTGCGGAATGGATTGCTGAAAACCTGGAAATTGCGCTTAAAAAGATTGAACTGGGAGCGTGACCTTGTGGACCTGAGCTGGATCAAACTTTGGCGCGAGTTATTAAAAAAGCCTATTTGGAAACAAAGCACATCGCCACAAAGATCCATTTTAATCGCTGTATTGTTAATGGCAAATCATGAAGAATCTGAATGGGAATGGCAAGGTAAAAAGTTTAAAGTTATGCCTGGTGAGTTCGTGACATCTTTAGAATCGATTCGTAAAAAGGCTGGCTATGGAATCAGCATCCAAAACGTAAGATCTTCTCTGGCACGTTTTAAAAAACTTGAATTTCTAACATACATGTCAACAAAGTCTGGACGGAAGATATGTATAATAAATTGGGATACTTATCAACCATCTAAAGAAGAAGGGCAACAAAGTACCCAACAAAGGGGCAACAAAGGGGCAACAACTAACAAGAATGATAAGAATGTAATAAAGGTAAACACACTGTATGAAAATTACAAAATCCACATAAACCCAAAACGAAAATCAAAAGAACGCGCTGTTAAAAATATCAAAACGATTTTATTAAGGGCAGAGAAAAAAGTTGGACTTGAAAAGGGATTCGAAATGCTAAGCCAAGCCATCTTGAATTACAAATCCGTATGCGGTGATGATCCAGGATTTAAAAAAGACCCCGCTAATTTTTTTGGCATTAACGAACCATTCTATGTTGATTTTCTACCAGGGAAGTTTGAGCCCCATATTGACGAAGCCAACAAACCCAGGAGCCCTGAATTCAAATGAACGATCCCTCTTTAACCCATACACCCCCCCAGAACGTCGAAGCCGAAGCATCTATCTTATCGGCCATGCTGATAGATACTGAATCTGTGGTAACGGCGGTTGATCTTTTAATTCCAGAAGATTTTTACAAATCGAGCCATAAATATATATTCGATGCATGTAAAATTTTGCACCAAAAGAATGAGCCGGTTGATTTGATCAGCGTGGCAAATGAATTGAGATCCAGAAAACAGCTTGAACAAATCGGTGGCGCTACATACCTCGCTTCTTTGGCCGATGAATTCCCCATGGCCGCGAATATGGAAAACTACGCCAAAATGGTAAAACAGAAAGCGGCGCTCAGAAATACCATTCAGGTGTGTAACGATATCGCCAGGCGCTGCTTTGAGGATAGCGAAGAGACCGAGTCCATAATTGACGATGCCCAACAGAAGATCATGGCGTTAGAGTGCGGTTTTGGAGACGATAATATCGTTAAAATGTCAGACACCACCATGGATGTCATTGATGAGTTGGAAGAGCGGCAGAGTAACCGGGGGGCCGTAACCGGAATTGAGACGGGTTTCACTGCGCTTGACGGGCTTACGAGTGGGTTTCAGAACTCTGATTTGGATATATTAGCAGCTCGGCCAGGCGCTGGCAAGTCTGCCATGATGATAAATATGGCTGTCCACCAGGGGGAAAGGGGTATTCCTGTGGGTGTATTTTCTCTTGAAATGCCAATAAAACAATTGTGCCTCCGGGCCCTAGCAGGCAAGGGCCGGATAGATTCACAAAGGTTAAAGAACGGATTCTTTACAAAGGAAGATTGGTTTAAAATTACAGATGCGGCGTCGGGTGTGGATGCCATGCCGATTTATATCAACGATACTGGCTCTTTGCATTATATGGAGCTTCGCCGGATAGCCAGAAAGATGAAACAAAAGCTTGGCATTAAAATAATTTATATCGATTATATTCAGCTTATGAGGGGTGACACTAAGGGAACAAGGGATCAGGAAATCGGAAGTATAACTAGGAGTTTAAAGGCTATGGCCAAAGAGCTTGATATACCCATTATAGCTTTGAGTCAGCTTAACCGGGAATTGGAAAAGCGCACCAATAAATGGCCTGTGCTGTCTGATTTAAGGGAATCCGGCAGTCTCGAACAAGATTCGGACATCGTGATGTTTATTTATCGTGATGAAATGTATAACCACGGTGAGAATAATCCTGAAAAGGGCAAGGCAAAATTGGACTTGGCAAAGCATAGGAATGGTCCAACACAACATATAAGCCTTGCTTTTTTAAAGGAATACACGCGGTTTGAAAATCTGGCGTTTGATCTTTAAGGAGATATAAAATGAGAGCACTTGTTCCTTTTGAAGAACCTGGAGACATAGGGTTTGTGTACTTCATTCAATGTGAAAATACTGGGCCTATAAAGATTGGGTTTACTAAAGATATTAAGAAGCGGTTTTATGGGATGCAGACTGGGAATCCATTTAAACTAAACATGCTTTTTAATTATAGGGCAAATCGCCAAACGGAAGAAATGTTTCACGAATGGTTTAGGGGTGTTAATGTTAGGGGTGAATGGTTCTGGCCTACCCCAAAGCTATTGGAAATGATTGAAGAATGCAAGGCTTGGGAAAAGGATAGGGTTTATAAAGACCCGATATCACACAGTGATGATTTAATGACAAAGCGGCAATGGTTAAGTCTTGTTCGATATAGAAAGAGTTGTAGGTAGTTTAAAATCGCGCAGGGAGCTAAAGGGTTGTCGAAGCGGATCAAAATCATTGACGGGTCAAGGATGGAGGCGTTAGACCGGGATTGGAGGCGGTTGTGATCGGATCCCACCAAAGCGCAAAAATGCAAAATGATGAATGGCTAACACCACCTAAGCTAATCAAGGTGCTTGGCCCTTTCGACACGGATCCGTGTTCACCAATTGATCGTCCTTGGGATACAGCCCGGATCCACTATACAATTTCTGAAAATGGCCTTTGGCAAAAATGGCAAGGCCGGGTCTGGTTGAACCCCCCTTATGGGCTACAGGCAAAAACATGGCTGGCAAAAATGGTTGAACATGGCAACGGGATAGTTCTGATCTTTGCCAGAACGGAAACTGATATGTTTTTCAGGTATGTGTGGAATAGTGCTGATGCGGTTTTATTCCTACGGGGTCGGCTCCATTTTCATTACGTTGATGGATCCCGCGCAAAAGCAAATGCGGGAGCGCCTTCGGTTTTAATTGCTTATGGATCCGATAATTCTAAAATTTTGGAACAGTCTAATATTCATGGGAAATTCATAGACTTGAAAAATGGCTAAGGTGAAAAGTTTATATTTGGGTCATTTCAATTTCAAGCGATCCCTCTACGTTGAGCGGTGCATGGCATTCACGGAAAAGCAGGCTTTTTTTGTTTTGTGCCGGAGAATAGCAAAAAAGATGGGAGTGTCGGCCGGAATGGTATTTGATTATTTTAAAGGTGGTAATCGATACGATTTAAAAGAAGAAATTAAATTTGAAGAAATAGATGATGAATAGTATTTTTAAGTGAATATACGCGGTTTGAGAATCTTGCATTTGACGATTAGAAAAAAGGAGTTCGACATGATTTCAGAAGAAATTCTCAACAATATGAAGGCTATGAACAAAAAGCTTACTTTGATTGTTAGCATGTTGGAATATCAAAATAGTGCTGAAGGGATTTCCGATGTTATGGAAAAGGTGAGTGAAATTCGTAAGCAGAAAGTTATCAGAGAATATGAACGACAAAAAGGGTTGTCTGGCAAAGGCTAATCCAACAGGCGCAAAGAGCCGCGCACCATAAATTTTATGGTTCAGGATCAAAAAAACAGGAAGGAAAAACGCAAATGAAACCATTCTACATGATCATAAGAGAATCTGGGGCCGAGCAGCAGGTACCGCGCAAGGTTCATGAAGATGAAAAAGAAGTTGAGGCTGAAATGGAGCGGCTTGCAAGGGAAAGCCCGGGGGTGAAATTTATCCTACTGGAGCCGTCCTTGGTCGCGTACATTGAACCGATACCGGCGCAGCCTGTAAAGTGGAATCGCTTTAAACCGGATATTGAAATTCGAAAGGAAAATAGTAATGATAAAAATAGCAGTTGATCCAGGACTTTCAGGCGGGATTGCATGGCTTGATGATAATGATTTGATCCATGCGGAAAAGATACCAGCGACCCCCAAGGATATATTTGAGTTCCTGGGGTCTATAATGGACCCACTGGTGGACAATCGTTGCTGTATCGAGCAGGCTGGTGGGTATATGCCCGGAAATTCTGGCCCCGCTGCGGTTAAATTCGCCCGGCATTGTGGTCATATAGATATGGCATTATTGTCATTGGCGATCCCAAGTGTTACCGTTCTTCCTGCCAAGTGGATGCATAAATTGATCGGCAAGCCGAATTACCCCAAAATTCTCAAAGAGACTCCGCCGAAGGTTCGTAAACAGATTTTAGCCAAACGGAAGACCGAACGTAAAAACAAGATCAAAATGAATGTTCAGGCCCGGTATCCGCACTTAAAAGTTACATTGGCTACGAGCGATGCCTTGGGAATTTTAACCTATTTTATGGAGGGCTGATATGAATCTGAAAAGCTTAACGCAGAAACAGTTGTCGAACAAACTCCGCTATTTAAATAAAACGAATCCAACAAGCCGGTGGATCCCATACGTTAAATATCATCTCCGGCGATATGGACTAAAACCGCGCCTGTTATGCAAAAAATTCAAGTCAGATATTCTTGAAAAGACATGCGTTCGGCGCCAAATTAAAGCGAATTGGCCATGGCCTAAGAACATTGGTCATGACCCCGAATGCAAATCTTGCAAACAGGGTCAAGGGATGCTACGCACTCGCAGGTCAACGATACAGGATGAGATTAATTTGAATGGAATTAAGCGCTATGCGCAGGGAGGTGTTACATGAAGAAAGCCTTGGTAATTTTTGTGGTTGGGTGTTTATTTGTGGCCGGCATGTTTGTGTTCGTGAATATTCCCGGAGCGGCGGATTCAAAGGAGGTTCTGAATCTCAAATTACAAGCCTTGGACTGGGAATTTCGGGCGCAAAAGGCGGACATAACCCTTCGCCGGTTAAGGCTTCAGGAAATCCAGGCGGCTGTTAGAAAGCTTCGATCTCAGCTTAAAGCGTTTAAGCCTAAAGAAGCGGCGGTAAAAAAGGCCAAGGCAGATCGGAAGGTTGAACTCGAAAAAATAAATATGCCGAGATTTAATTTTATGGATAACGATAGATAAGAATTAAACAATCGCTAAAAGCGAAAGGAGAATTGTCATGGTAAAAAAAACGACAGGGGTTGTAATACCAAAATTAAACACAAAAATCATCGAGTTGACACTTGTTGGAGAAACTTCGATAATCTCTCATCAATTTAGTGAAAAAGCTAAGAAGATGATTGAAGACAAGCAGCAAAAAAAGGCGGCCGGCGCAAAAGCTGCCAGAGATCCAGAAGATGAATACCGGAATAGTTTATATGCACTTGATGGGAATTACAAAGAAAAAAATTTCGGCAAGGGGGGTTTCGGTATTCCGGCGATAAGCTTTAAACAGGCGGCACTTTTTGCCTGTTCCAGTATTGATGCGATAACAAAAGTTGGCATGAAGGGAAATATTTATGTGCTCGGCGATTTAGTGCGTATTAATGGCGATGGTCCTTATATGCGAACAGATATGGTTCGTATTGGTATGGGGACCTCTGATACCAGATATCGGGGTGAGCATCGGGATTGGTGGGTGGAAATACCTATTCGTTTTAATGCTGACATATTTTCAGATGAGCAGATTGCAAACCTGTTTAATATGGCGGGCTTTAATGCCGGTGTTGGAGATTGGCGGCCGAGTTCCCCCAAGTCTCCCGGTAATCACGGAATGTTTCATGTTGCAACGGGGGAAGAATTGAAAAAATTGGCAGATTAATTTGCAGTGTTTTGGTGAGTTTCGTTGTGTTATGGTCAGGCAGGTCGTGTTTTGTTGAGGCAGTTGAGTCGAGTTTTGTCGAGTTGCGTTGAGTCAGGTTTTGTTTTGTTCGGTTGTGGCAAGTTTTGGCAGTTGAGTCTAGTTAAGTCGCGTCGGGGCCTGTTGGGTTTCGGTGTGTTTTGTTTTGGCAGTTGAGTCCAGTCGCGTTGCGTTGCGTTAGGTTCGGTTGGGTTCAGGCCAGTTAAGTTGCGTTAAGGTAGGTTAAGTTATACTAAAAACAAAAAGGAGCAAAAATGAAATATGAATTAAAACAACAAAGGAATTTACCAGTCAAAGCCCAGGTCTTGGGAGAAGTTTTAGAAAAAATCAGAGAAGCAAATGGAGGCGAATTATCTGCTAAACTTGTGGTTGAGTCGGCTACACCTAAAAAATCTCCCTTACACCGATGTTTTGAGTGGGATAATAAAACGGCAGCTGATCTTTATCGGGAGGACCAAGCGCGATATATCATTAGATCAATTGTCATTGTTGAGGACGAAAAGGAAGGCGCCATTGGTCCAATAAGGGCTTTTGTTAGTGTGGTTCAAGATGACAAACAGTTTTATACCAGCGTACTGTATGCGATGTCTGACGTTGAACTGAGAGAACAGGTTTTAAAAAAAGCATGGAAAGAACTCCGATCATGGCGAGAAAGGTACAATGAGTTCAAAGAACTTGCAAAAGTTTTTAGTGTAATTGATACGACCCAAGAAGAGTTGGACAAAGTAGCTTAAATAAAAAAAGGGCCTCCCAAAATTGAGAGGCCCTTTGGCGTTGACCAACTACCACCCCATGGCCCTATTAACCCGTTCCTGCATCATCTTTGGGGTAGGGTGAATGTATGTTTTTAGAATGATATCGACAGTATCCCCCATTAACATGGCGACATCTTCGATTCTCATTCCGCTAAAATAAACAGTCGTGGCAAACCAGTGGCGGAAATTATGAGGGCCTCTACCATCTCCAGGGGTTTTCATATCCAGCGCCTTCAGCATATTCTGGACAATATTTTTCATCTGGCCCACGCATGGAAACAACGGTGCATCATCAAACAGCAGGCCAGCCAAGTGCTCGCTGAGCATCAAAAGCGTTTCGTTTGAAAAAAACGCAAACCGGGGCTCGGTTTTAGAAATGGTGATCCAAATCATATTATTATCCATGTCGATGTCCTTTTTTTTCAACCCGCCAAGCTCCCTGATTCTGGCGCCTGTTTCGATCAGTAAGCGCACTATGATGGCATTACGATTGTGCTCTGAGGGGAACCGGTAGGCCAAGCATCTTTCAATATCATCCTCGCAAAACCACCGGTTCATGTTTTTCAGGCGTTTGAGTTTTTTCTCCGCGTTGCTGATTTTGTGGGAATAAGTAATGGGGAACCCCAACCATCTAAAGAAGATTTTCACCACGGTTATGTGCTGCTGAATCGATGCTCCGGATAAGCCTTTTCGTTTGAGCGCGGTACAGAAGTCGGGCATAAGCGGAGCAACGTCTTTGGTAAGGCTTGTCCAGATAACGCTTGGTTTTTCCAAGAATGGGACAAAGTGGCCATTCAACACCATGGCGTATTTATCCAGGGTGTTTTTTGCCAGCCCTTCGTTGGATTTTAGGAATTCGTCTATTTTTTGCATATTATCTCCTGATTAATTGAACGCCAGAAATCCCCAATACTGTTGAAAAAAAATGGGCCGCTTTTTTTTGGCTTTCACGTTCTTCTGCCGTCATATTGTTATATCTTCTGTCAGCTTCAGCATCTTCCATCTTAATGCGTGCTTCCCGTTCCAAGCTATTCCGCTTTATGGCAGCGGCCTTTCTTTCATCGAAGGTTCCTCGATCGTTGGCTTCTCCCACTATTCACCACCTCCTTTTTTGCGTGCGAATTTTAAAGCCGACTCGTGGCCGCTATACTTCATGGCCATGGCTTCGTAGTGATTTTGCAATCCCCTTAACGCCCTCGCAAGCGTCCCGTCTGTAAATTCTGATAACCACGGCGCGTTTGATCCGAACCCGGCGCTTTTTACCTCGTATTCAACAGTGCCGTCCCTATCTCG
>SDBT01006527.1_pt1 | contig 19335 bp, 20 predicted proteins | sample 2277101 | NCBI WGS metagenome assembly SDBT01 (sample SAMN10404973, study PRJNA504765) | marine sediment metagenome | isolation source: marine sediment core GS10_PC15, 103 cmbsf | place: Arctic Ocean: Southern Knipovich Ridge | collected 2010 | reverse complement strand
GTAATGGTTAGAAGCCCATATCCTGTTATCCGACTTGGACTAGCTTCTACCATTTCTTTAAAAAATTATTTAGATTCGTATTTACCTAACCATTTATATAGGAAATTTACAACAAATGGGAGAAAAATAGCAACTATTGATTCAGAACTTCCAAAATCAATTATACCAGTCATATTTCCAATCCATCCAATTGCACAAGCACCCATAGTCAATAAAAAAGATTTACCAACTTTTTTAAGACCAATAGCATCTAACTTCCCATTTGAAATTATTTTTATTTTTGCCATGTTAACCTCCTTATATCTATATATTCTTTTTACTTTTTAAACTTAACTAAGTTTATATAATACTGCTACAGCTTTTACTTGTGATGTTGTTGAGTTTAAATCAATTCTAATCTTTAAATCTCTTCCAGTTGGAACTGTTGTTTCTCCTAAGTTTATATTATAATATCTCCAAGTAGTTCCACCATCTAAGCTAAACCATAAATTTGTACTTGTTGCACCATATTGGCCTACTAAAAAATCTCCAGTTATTTGAAAAGATATTGCTGTAACATTTGAACTTAATTCAATTAAATCACTTATCCATTGTCCAGAACTTTGTCCAGTTACAACTTTCAAATAGTTTTCATTAACAATCGTATTACTATGAGTTCCAGAATCATTAGTAAAATCTATTACATTTGAGAAATCCATATCATCCGGATTAACATTTTCTGCTATCTCTGATTGGAATTTAATATTTTTCTTTAATATATTTGGAATATTTAATTTTTCTTTTTGTACAGTTAGTTCAGTCATAAATGGATTATCATTACTAAATTTATGAATATATTTTTGTATCTTGTATGCTGATGGTGGAACGTTGTTTTGTGGATCAGATATTCTTACTTTCTCTCCTGGAGATAATGTTGGAAGTCCTAGACTAATAACAGTTCCTATTGTTGCAGCACTTTGATTAGCAGCCAACTCAAAATCAGCCCTTTCTGTTGCTTGATCTATAGTTGTTAAATTTGTATCATTTATTTTTAATTCTTTTATATCACCCTCTGTTAAAGTTGTTGAACCAGTTGATGTAGCTATAATTGGAATATTCCCTATCTTAGCACCATAAACTCTTACCTTATTAACTATCTCTTGTATATCTGAAGCAAAATCCATTGTATCAATTAAATTATATCCATGAACTACAGCTTCAGAAGTATTTTCTCTTGATCCAGATTCAAAATAATTTATCTGTGGAGTTGAATCTATATAACAATCTCTTCCACCAGAAGTACATAAAAATTCAACAACCTCCCAAAATGGTCTTTCAAAGAAATTAACTTCAATTGCTCCAGTATCTGATTCAATACCATCTGTATCTAAATCACTAAAATATTCAATACATATTTCTGTTAATATTGTACTCCTTGTTTTTTTTACTCCAGTACCAGTTGTATAAGTTATATTTTTACTAGTAAATCTAGAACCAAGACCTCTACCCTCTAGAACAAGTTGATTATTTCTATTATTAACCCTTTCTATAACTCCAGTAAATTTCAATGTTGTTGCAGTTGCTCCATAATCTAAATAGATTCTTATTTTATCATAAGCAGAGAATTTATTAGTATAAATTTCACTTGAATTATCTATTTTAAACACAAAATTTCCAATAGTGCTTGTAACACCATCAGTATATTCTCCTTCAACAACTAAACTTGTAACATCTGTTTCAGTTGTACCATCATAAACTTCCATTTTATAAACTGGGTTATAAATTGGAGGTATCCACACATGTACAGGAATTGGTTTTGTTCTTCCAATAGAACTAATATTCCTTACTGCTGCCATTATCTCATCCCGCCCATTTTATTTTTATAATAGTTAATCCAATCTTTTTCTCCAAATTGAGTTTTACCATGACAACTTCTACATAGGGTTATTAAGTTTTTTAGATGATTATTATTTTTATTAAAATCTATGTGATGAACATCTAATTGTTTTTTTATTTCTTTTCGTTTTAATCCGCATTCTTGACATATATAATTATCTCTTTTTCTAATTTTATTTCTTATTTTAAAAAATTCTTCAGGATATTTCTCAAAAGACTTTCCACCTTTCCAATTCCAATGTTTATCTAGTTTTTTACATTCACTCATCTTTTTTTTAGTTTTTTTTGAAAATATTTGACCTAACTTGCTTTTATTACCTAAAGCCCTTTTATTTCCAATTAAAGAATTACTTATATTCTCTTTATGTTTTTTTGACATCTTTTTTCCTTTATTCCAAGGTATTCTTTTCTTTGATTCCATTTAAGACAAATCCTCCGAACAAAAACAATCATCACAACATTGTCTAAAATAAAGACTAGGATTAAACAATCTCCAAGTTGTATAAGAACAATCATAATCAGCCCACATAGATATATTTGTAGTTGTTAGATAAGAAATATTTGAATTTAATTCTACCCAAGATTCATTAATCCAATAACCATCTGTTTTATTTTGAGTTAAACTCATTGTTAAATTCACACAAGATAATGTATCACTTAAATAAATAGATAAATTAATATTCTTTCCACCATATCCATAGTTTGTTAAATTAAGTATTGGTCTTGAAAATGATTGCCCAAAAGGTGTAATATTTTTTGCAATTGGACTACTTGGTATAAATTCGAGATAGTCTACATAACTTGGAACAAAATTATAATCCCATCTTGAATAATAATAAGTAAGATTTCTTGAAACATTTATTGTGTAATCCTCATTATGTGCTTTAACTTCATAAGTTTTATTTCCACCAGCATAATTAAAAATTATATCATCTATTGTTATTGCACTATTTGCTGTACTATTATCTGCTACTAAACTAATTGAAAAGTTGGTACTTCCACTACCATAAGTATCTAAAAATGTTTGAATTAAACTTGAATTCAACCAAACTGGATTTGGGTCATAAGTTAAATTTATACCAGATAGTTCTATTAATCCAGCAGTATCTGAATGAATTTCTAAAGGAATCAGATATGTATGGTTTCCTACACTTGGGTCTTCAGAAGTAAAAGCAGTAGTTAAATCAGCACTAGTTAAATCAACATTTAAAGTACCATTTGTAGTATTAAAATATCCATCTATACTTGCATCATTAATTCCATCATTTCCAAAGTCAAAGGTTATATTACTTGGATAATCTCCTGAATTATTTATTATGATACTTTCTAAATAATTATCTAATTTAAGTCGATACCCTGAACTTGTTCCAGGAGATAAATACATTTTCCATTTAATATGTGCTCCAGGAGTTAGTAAAGGGGTTTCAACTAAATTAGCTATATTTTGCCATGTTTTACCATCGTCAGCACTAACAAAAGATATTGCAGTACCTCTTCCATCAGCATTTATAGTTAATTCAGATATATTTGCAGCACTATCAAAAACAGATTCTGAAACTAATGTACAATTTGAATAACTACTCAAAGTTGTATTTACATAATATATTTCTAAGTTATTTGTTAATTCACTACAACCATCACATTCTGGTCCTTGATTATAACTAGCTTTTCCGTAATTAGAAAAATATATTGGCTGTTCTAGTGCATAATTTGTTGGAGTTATATAAAAATTATTTTGAATTATAGCACTTACCATGGCACAACTATCATATTCTATAGAAGAATTACCTTTTGTCCAATTAACTATTCTTTCATAATCCCCACAAACGCCATCATCTCCAGTACTATAATGTCTTTCATGACCATTAATAGTTACCATCCACGATTCATTTGTTTGTTTTATAAGATTAAATGTTAAGTTTATAGGAGCACTCCCATATTCTTCACAAGCTCCATCTGCATCATATTCACAATAATCAGAAGTATCAGCACTCCAAATCTGAACACCACCAAAATACATTTTAAAGTTTTCAAGACAAGTTTGTAAAGATTCTCCTGTATTTAATGATTCCCCACGATTATGTGAGTCAAAAGATATTTTAACAGAAACTTCATCTGTTGTTACTAAATCAAAAGTACTAGAATTAGCATAAATATATCTAATATCTTCTATATCTAAATCATCATTAGGACATCCACCTTGTTCTTCAAAAGCAATATCATTTGTTAAGAATCCTCCTGTTTCTTCTGTACTTAAAACATATGCATAATAAACTTCTCCAGAACCTCCACTTGAATCTACAGGATAAGTCCAATTATTTGAAATAACTCCATTAATAAAATTATCATATGTAAAGTTTTTAGGACTAATTGATTTTGGTAATATCTTTCCTCCCTTAATAGAACAATTAGTTAGTACAGTATCTACATAAGAATTATTATTAAATAAATCTGTAAATGTAAAACCTGTTTGATAACCTGTTACATTTAAAGTAAAATTTTCTAATTTTGCATTATCATCTATATACATGTAAACCAATGTTTCACCATAATTATCATAAGAAAGATTTTTTTCTGTTAAATTAAGAATTACACCTGTTGAAGTATCCCAAAGTTTATTTATATTTATTTTACTACCATTTAATGTTCCATAATATGCTCTATCTATTTCTGTAGAATTTGTTTTATAGAAGATTATATCTTTTGGATTCTCTACTCCAGTCATATTAAGCGATAAATTAACTATTTCATCATATTGATGTGATGAAAAATTAATAGAACTATCATTCATATAAGTTGAATTATTTATATAAAATCCATAATATGTATTACTAGTACTTCCATCACTCAAAGTATTTTTGTGAAAGTAATTTATTAAAAATTCAAATGTTGAGTTCCAAGTAGAACAAGTATAATTTACTCCATATCCAGGATAATCTATATCTACACAAATTGTATCTAAATTATTTGTTGCATTTATTGTAACTTGTGTTCCAAGTTCAATATTTACATTTCCATAAACGTTTTCTATTGAAACATTAATATTCTCAACACCATATCTTCTCTCTTCAGTTGTATTACAACCAGAATAATTAAATATACTCTCAGGAGCATTAGCATCATAACAAACAGAAACATTCCAAAAATACATATTTTCTGGAAGATTTGTCCAATTAATTGTTCTTTCACTATTATTAAAAACTGTTTGATTATATTGTGAACTAGAAGTCCAAAGATTAAATGTAATATTTGATTCATTGATATAAGAATCTACACTAACATTTACAAAAATACTATCTTGTTGTGAAAAGTTTCCAGATTCATTTGTAATTTGACTTGAAGAATCATAGATTATAACATCTTTGAAAAAAGTAATTGAAGTACTATTTTGATTATTTGCTGAATCATTAATATAAAGTGTCCAAGTATTTGTTCCTTGAGAAAGTTCTATATTAGTAAAATTAAGTCCACAGGCTTGGATTGAAGAATTAGTAACTCCTAAATCTATTGAAGTCCAAACTGAATCACAATTAGCTTCAATATATGTATAATTTAATTCAGATACATTTGTTACATAAGTTGTGTTTGTTGGATATATTATTGTTGGTATTGGATAGGTTACATCAACTCTTGCTGTGAAGTTTGTTGAATTAAAAAATGCTTCATTATTTAAATCAGTTAATAAACAATTCCATAAGTAAGTTCCTGTTCCTATGTTTGCTGAAAATATAGTTGAATTAGATTCTCCAGTAAGATTTACTGTTTGATTTAAATGCCATCCAGAACCCCAAGTACCATAAAGAGAAACATTAGAACCACTTATAGAATTTTCATAAGAACAATTAAAAAGTGCAGGGCTTCCAGCAAAAGAATTATTAGTTGGACTATTTAAATAAACTTTTTCTTCTAAAACTCTCATAGATAAATTAAATATACTAAATGTGACTGTTCCCTGTCCTCCAATTCCAGTTAAAAACTGTAAATACCAATCTTGTGTATCACTTAATATTTCTGAATTAATTAAAATTCCAGAACGATAAATTGATGCATTTCTTGTATATCCATTTATTTTAATCCTCCAATTAGCACGAGAGCCATATCCTACTAAAGTTGTCAAAGTTATTCCATCAACATCTATTGGACTATTATACCATTTAACATTATTTAAAGAAGCAATATTTGTACCATTAGAAATATCTATTAAAATATCTTCAAATTCAGCATTTGTTCCAGTTGCGGAAGCATTTGCATCAAAATATATTTGATATAAATTAGAATTATTATTCATATTTGCTCTTGTTCTTAAAACAGCCAATCCAGCACCAGAAGTTGCTGTAACTAAAACTCTTGCAAAATCATCTGTTACATCATTAACAATTGAAACATTTGGTTGTTGATTTGGATACTCTTGTGCTCCAGTATAATTTTTAAAAAGTGTTTGATTAAGATTTACTTCACCTTCAAAATCTTCATCAAAGTTCAAAAGATATGGCACTTGTTCCACTTGATAAATAGTTGAATTTTTATTTCCAGATGTATCATTAATTGTAACATTTATATAATAAAAAGTTCCAGCAGTTAAAGTAGAAGAAGTTAAATTTCCATCATTTGTTATTGAAAATATACTTGTCCAGTTTATTGAAAAATTTGCAAAAGCAACAGCATCAGTAGCAGTAAATTTTGCATCTAAACTTTCTTCTTCATTCAAAACAGCATCATCAGGAATAAAAGTAAAATAAGGTGGTATTGAGTCTATAAAAAAGAATACTGTTGTGCTATTCTCATTTCCAGAAGTATCGTTCATATAAAGTGTCCAATTATTTGAACCTTCTGTTGAATTTAATCCAGTAAAATTAAGTCCACATGCTTGACTTGATGAATTAGTTACTCCTGAATCTATTGAAATCCATACTCTATCACAATTAGTTTCAACATAAGTATAATTTAAATTACTTTGTACAAAATTATAAGAAACATTTGTGGGATATACAATTATAGGAATTGGAATAGTTATATCATTAACAGTAAGAGTTTCTGCATCCATGCTTGAATTTACTGTCCAATTTGCTCCCCCAGTTGTATTTAAAACATAATCATAAGTTCCAAGAGCAGGAGTCCAAGTTTCCCCAGTTGTTTTACTTACACCATCACGATAAACTATATAAGTTAAATCCCCATCACCAGCATTTGATTCACTTAATCCTATTATTACTTCTTGAGTTTCATTTATTGTCCAACCTAAATCACTTGTTAAATTTCCTTGTGGAACTGCTTTATTTATTGTAATTCCTTTTGTTATTGAACTAGCTGTGTAGTTAGTATTGCCTGGAGTAGAATAATTAAAAGTTTCAGTTCCAACCCCATAAACTATATTTGATTTATCTAAAGAACAAGATAATTCATCTGGACAACCACTTCCAGCAACATCTGTTGTTGTCCCATAAGTAATTGGAGTAGTTCCTGAAATTCCTAAAACTAATGAATCATTTTTATTTATTGTATAACTTGTTTCATCACTACTTGAAGAATAATTTGCATTTGCTGTTGCTATACAAGAAACATTATATATTCCTGTACTTCTTATTAAATCTATATCTTCTTCTGATGTTTTATCAACATCATCAATATAAATTATATAAATCAAACTTTCATTATTACTACAAGAAAAATTACTTGTTGCTGGATATTCAATTGGTGAAGAGGGAGTTGTTAATAATGTTGTTGAAGTTGGTGCTGGATTTATTGTAACAGTAAATGTTGAAGAAGTTGCAGTATAATTTGTATTTCCAGGAGTTGAATAATTTGCTGATATTGTTCCCCCCTCATAAACTTGATTTGAAATATTTAAACTACAAGATAATTCAGAAGGACAACCAGAACCAGTAAAATCAGTTGTTGTTCCATAAGTGATAGGTGTTGTTGCAGTTAATCCTAAAGTGAGAGAATTATTTTGTGTTATATTTAAATTATAAACTGTTGAATTTAAATTATCCACAGAATTATTTATTGTAACATTAACATAATAATTATTTACACCTAATTGTCCAACCCAATCTAAAAACCCTGAAGAATGAATTTGGAAATTTATTTTATCATTAACTACATAAGAATCAAATCCAACATCATCTGTTGCATCAAAATCAACACCATTCCAATCTACTAAATATTCTTTTGAATCATCTGTAGGAATTGTTATAAAATATGGAAAAATAGAACTAATAAAAAATGTAATACTCTCAGTATTATTCCAATTATTTAAAGTATCATTACAATAAAAATATGCTGTGTTTGAACCTTGACTCATTGAAGTATTTGTATAATTAAAATTAGTTGAAGTCACATTATCCATTGTGATATTTGTTATTCCGACATCCCAAGAAACTAAACAAGTATCCATCCCAGTATCATCGGTTGCAGTAATATTATGAATAATTGAATTTATATCATAAGATTGATTAAGTGGTGTATTAATTATCACACTAGGAGGGGTTGTATCTGGAAAAACATCTGTCCAAGTGATTCCATCATAATTATTAAACCATTGAGTAGCTTCTGAATCTGTCCAAGTTCTATTAGCTAAAAATATTTCATCTAATCTTCCATCCCATCCATAATAATAAGTTCCTGCATAATTTAATCTTCCTAATGTAAAAAGAACTTGATTAGGTGGCATTCTTCCATCACTTGTTCCAGTAGTTTCTAAAGTACCATTCCAATAAATCTTTAAATCATTACTTGTAGAATTATAAGTTAAAAGAATATTAACCCATGTCGCTGCCGGAATAGAACTTGTTGATGATTTAAGCAATCCAGAACTATTTTCTATTCTTAATACATGGGATGTTGCATCAATAGTTTGAAGATAAATAGAACTATCAGAAGTATAATCAATACCCATTATTCTTTCTGTACCAGAAGGAGAATTACTATAAAGCCAGAACCCCATTGTCCAACTTTCCCAATTATCAAGACGATTACTATTATCTGCTATATCAATAAATTGATTCACCCCATTAAAGGCATAACAAGTTCCAATTTTACAATTACCTGATGCTTGACTTGTTGCTCCAGTAATACTTCCATTCATAAAACCCAAACTATCAGAAGCATTTCCATCTAATTTCCAGTATCCAAGTAATTCATTATTTAAAGATTCTGTCCATTCAGCATGTTTTTTTATTTTTTTACCAAATAAAGTAAATACTCCATCATAATGGTCACCAGGATTTACATCTATAACTAATCCAATAGTGATATTTCCTTTTGGAATATCTTTAGAATTAAAATTTTTCCATTCAATAATTTCATAAGAAGAATCATATCCTTGTAATACATCTATACAATTTATTATTTTTGATTTATTTAAATCATCTATTATTTCTTCTACACAAATTGTTTCATATATTGGTTTACTTACCCAATCATAAATAGCATATTCAAGATGAAATTCTTTACTTTCATTTTTACCAGTATTCATATTTATTATCTCTAATTCTTTAATAGCATCTTTATAGAGATTTCCTTTGTTTTCAATTTCCAAAGTCATAACTGTTCTATTTTTTCCTCGAATTACATATAATGGTTCATTTACATCGTCGTGGCTAGTTAATGTTACTTCTGCAACATCATTATTTAAAGCATCTTTTATTTTTACCTTCTTTAAATCATCTGAATAATTTAATTCATTTGTAACTTCAAAACCATAAAAAATTGGGTCTACTGAATCAAATCCCCATTTGATTGTATCTTCTGGATTTTCTTTTAATAATTCATATCTAATTTGATAATCTCTTCCTTCTCTAAAAGCATAAGAATAAGCTACACCATAAGAATTAGGAGCTCCACACCAAGTACCCGTACAAGTTTGATTTAATTTAATCTCTCTCCATCCTTTTCCCCAACTACGAAACATCTTAACACTCTTTGGTTGAATATCAGTATAAAATGCAGTTTCACCCCAATCTCCTGGATAAATAAATATATCTTCTTTTGCAGTAAAATTAATATAAGCATAACAAGGGTCTTCTATTGTACCTTTACAAATTGAGTCTCCAGAGTATCCTGTAATATCAATAGAACCTAAACTAACCATAAACCAAATCATCAATACAGCTAATGGAACGCCAACAATACCAGAACCTATTGCCCATTTCTTTACTCTAGAATCATAAATCCTTTTTGCCATTCTAAGTACTAACACCTTCGACAAAAGTTAAGGCAACTTCATATCTTCCATAATCTTTTATAGTTTCTGAAGGACTATCAGCAGATACCTCAACAAAATTTATTTTTTCAATATATCCATTAATAGTATCACCATCATAAGTAAGTGTTGCCACTCCACCAGTTACACCAGCACCATTGAAAATACTTTTTAAATCATCCTTAACCTGCTTAGCTGTTTTTAATGCGGTACCAGCAATATAACATTTTATAACATATTGATGGACATTCCTTAGTAAATCAACAACTTTAACATCTAATGGTCCATTAGGTTGATTTGCAGTCGATTGTGCTGGAGTAATCAAAAATATTTTATTGGTTAAATTCTCCGCAACATTTGTAGCATAAAGAGTTACAGTATCTATTACAGCTCCTTTTACTATTGTAATTTCTTGCATTTTTTTAATTTACCTCCAATGTTTAATTTAATTAATTTCATTTTATGTTTTTATAAGTCTTCTTACATCCTCTGTTAATGTTCTATTATTTTCAGATAACATTGCTTCAAATTCCCTTTTATCTGAAACTACTACATGATATGTTGGACTAATTATAATTCCTTGGCTCCCACCAGCAGGAATAACTGTTTCTCCTCCATGTGCTAGTATTGGAATTGGTGAACCAATTGGTCCTGGAATAATTCCACCACTTTGGAATCCAAGTAGGGGAAAAATCTTTGGCATAAAAAGTTTTGACAAGACATCTCCCATTGTTATTTTTATGGGTTTTTCTACCTCTTTTCTAAAATCTTTTACCTTTTCTTCAGCAAAACTATACGTATTATCTAATTCAACTATTTTATCTTGTAAAGCATCTATAGAGGCACCAGTATCAAATCCTGCTTCAAATTGTTCTTGCAATTTTACTTGTTCGTCTCGTAATTTTTGTATTTGTGCGGTTGGATAAATTATAGAATCTCCAACACCTTTCATTGCATCTTCCATACTTATTTGTTCTGATGCAATTTTAAATGCTCTTCCAATATTTGCAAAACCTTCAATTTTAGATGGATCAAAAGCCCTCATAGTTAATCCAGATAAAATAGCTTCTTTTAGAATAGAAGAAACTACATTTCCAATACGATACATTACCTTAATAGTATCTATCATAAACTCTTCATCACCAAATAACTTAAGTGCAACACCAATTACAAATACTGCACCCCCTGCCTTTCCACCCATAATCACTCCAGCAGCCATAGCAGTTCCACCAACAGCAGCAATAACTTGACCTTCTTTTAAATCTTTAATTGCAATAGATATTAAAATTGCTGCAGCAGCAATTTTAACCATTTTACCTAAATTAGATTTCAAATTTGTAACTTTATCAGAAGCTTTTTTTGCGGCAGTCTGAATTCCACCAAGACCTTGACTTCCAATAATATTTGCAATCTTACTAAAATTAAAAGCTAAAATCATAGAACCAATTCCTAAACCAAGTGTTCCCATTATAAAAAGTAAACCACCCACAGCAGCACCAACCAAAGTAAACCAACCTACGGCTTTCTTTTCTGTTTCTGTAAGGTCTAAAACAAAATCTAGAAATTTAAGAGCCCATTCAAGTACTACTTCGGCAATTGGTAAAAAAAGTATACCAAGAGTTTGTGATAAAATTTCAGTAACACCCATCCATTCAAGAGATGTTTTAAGAAGTCCCATAAAAACACGATTCATAGCCATTCCAAAAAACATAACACCCAATAATTCCATTCTAAATCCTCTAGCACCATGAGTCATCATTCTAAATCTATTAGCCATTCTTCCACCTGCTGTATTAAATCTTCTACCTTCTTTATTGAATCTACCTAAAACTTCTTGATTCATTCTCATAACTTGTCCAGCCTTAGAATTAGCAACCATATTATTTCTTGTTGTTTCAATTCTCCTTTTTCCAGTCTTATTTGCATCAGCGTACCTTCTTTGTGTGGTTGTAATTGCTCTATTTGCTTTTTCAGCAGCGGCATTTGCCCTTTGAGCACCTTTAGTAAGATATTCAAATAAAATTTGTATTTTTCGTTGTTCAACTGCCATTATCTTTTCCTCCTTGCTTGTTTAGATTGTTCTTTATTTTCCCATTCCATACATTTAATTATTTCATTTAATGTAGAAAATGTTAAATTCATTAGTTGTTCATAACCACCAACCTTATCCATTATAAGATAAAGAGTTCTAACTATATTGGCTTCTGGTTCTCCTTTATTTATGCTATTTTGCCATTTAACTAATTTATTCATTAATTTGCTCCTTCCATTCTTTTTTTAGCTAATCTTAAACTATCAATATCTTCATTAGTAAATCCATTTAACTTATTTATTTCTTCCATTATTTTTACAAAGACTTCAACTGGTAAATCGTCTATTTCATCCTCTGTAGTATCAGGAATACTAAGTTTTAATATATCTGTACTCATTTTGGCTTTTTCCTCATCAGAAGCGTCCTGATTGCTAAATAAGTGCATATCCTTAACCCTTAGAGGTTGAATTGTAATCTTATTTCCTTCTATTTCAATTTCTTTAGGTTTTCCTAAAAATTTGTTTAAACTCCCCATCTTTATTACCCCCTTCTGATTCTATTCTTTTACCTAATCTTCTAAATTTAGGTGTTTTCTCTTCTGGTTTATTCATTAAAACATCTAACTTATTTTCTATATTTTCTAATTTATCGAAAAAAAGTGCCTTCATATTTTGATATTCTATAAATTGGTCAAATATTACTTTTAAAACCATACCATAATCTCCTTCAAATTCTGCATTAGCCAAGCTAATAAAATCCCTTTTTGTATTTAAAGGAACCCTACTTATAGTAAGTGAAACCTCACTAAGTCTTTTAGTTATTTCATTTATTTTACTCATTTTCTATTCAAAATCTCTATTCAATTAATGAAATTAAATTGTTGCCATACTTGCAGTTCCATCTGTGCTTTGCTTAGTTATATTTGCTGTTCCTGCTCTATTTCTTGGTGCACATTTGAATGTATACTTACTTACTAATCCACCATCTAATGTAAAACTTGGTTGACATGTAACTAAATAAGCATTAGCAAAATTATATCTAAGAGCAAATCCAGTACTAGGTACTGCACTTGTAGCACTTGTCGCTGAACTATCTGTCCACATTATCGTAACTGTAAATACTGTTCTAGTTGCTTCTAAAGCAGATGTTACTTCAAAAGGTGCTGAACTACTTGTTCCACTATGGAAAAATAGGTCTAGTCCGTCTTGACTTGTAGCATCTTTGTCTCCAATTCCAACTGGTATACCTTCAAATTCAATTTCTGTATCTTCTTCTGGTTTAAAAATTAATGTTCTTCCACCAGATAAAGAGGGCATACTATCAACTGGTCTTCCACCTTGATTGATTGTAATTGATGACGTAATTGGTGCTATACTAGAGTCTGTAGTTCCATCATTTAAGTTAATTAAGCACGATTCTTCCCATCCTTCTATTGCCATATTATTTGACCTCCATTTAATTCATTATCAAATGACCTAAGGCATTTCTCAATAAACATTATTCTAACTCCCCCTCCAATTTTAATTTCATTTTATCTTTGTCAATTTTATTATCCTTGTCAACTATATCTCCCCATTTATAATTTTGAAAATGTGGTATAAGCAAATCGGTGTCCACAAATACCTCAAATCCTTTTTTCTCACAATCAAAGTAAAACCAAGTATCAGCATGATGGACAAATCCTACATATGCTTTAAATTTAATTTCTTCAATAACTTTTCTTTTAATAAGACTAACTCCAAAACTTCCAGAAAAACATTTTATAAGTTTTTCTTTAGACATATCAGTAAGTACTGGAGATTTTTGAAAGAACTTCATATCTATCAAAGTCCATTCACGACATAAACAAGGTCTAGGGATTTCAGTAATATAATACCAACCACCTACTATATCTTTATCTGATGCAAGTAATTTTTCAATTATATCAATAGGAGGAATAAGGTCTTGTTCTAAGACAAAAAGATGAGTACAATCTGACTCTAAAAATTTAGTTCTCATAATATTCTGTGCATTAGTTAATCTAATTTTAGACCTTTCATCCCATTTACTTTTAATACAATTCATTCCAAATGATTTAATTTTATTCATATATTCATCTGTTTCAGAATTATCAATAAAGATAACTTCTAAATCTGGATAAGTAAGAGACTTAACTCTATCTATAAATTTTTCAAGTACATATGATTTTCCATCATAAGTAGTACATCCCAACATTATTTTAGGTTTCATTTTATAGTAATTTTTTACAAAAAGGACAATGTAGTTTTTTAGTTCGATTAGGGACTATTCTTTTTTCATGTTTACACCAAGATTCTTCCAATGGATTAAACTTTGGTATTTTAACTTCTTGTTCCTTAGATTTTTCTTCTTTCATCTTCTTACCTCCTTTTAATGCCGTGATTCCAACTTGCCAAAGTGGTCTTGCTACTAAATGTGGGTAAGTACTTATATTCATAGTTTCTATATCTTTGAATCCAACTTTCTTAGCTTCTTTTTTTAACATTTCATTATCCCAATAAGAATTATGTTCCCTATAAGGTTCATTTGGAACCTTAATACCAATTACCATATGTTTTGGAGTAAGATTTTTTTCAGGAACTACTATTCCAATATGACAACCTGGTTTAAGAACTCTTAACCATTCCTTTAATCCTTTTCCTGCTTCTTCCATTGTTAAATGTTCAATAACGTGTCCTGCATAAATTTCATCTATAGAGTTATCTTTATAAGGTAATTTAAGAACATTACAAACCAAGTCTACACCTTCACCATCATAAACATCAATATTTACAAATCCATTCATAATAAAATCACCACATCCTAAATTTAATTTCATTTTGAACCTCCATATTTTTTATTATAAGCATCAGTGGCGATTGCATAGGCATCAGATTCTGTATATGATTTTTTAGTTCTAGGATTTATTTTATCTTTTATACTTCTCCATATTTCATCTTTGATTCTTTCCATTTCTATTGGCATTATTTTTTATTGCTCCTTATTGCTTTATCAATGTATTTATTTAATATGTTTCCAATTTTGGGTCTAAAAGTATTTAATGCTGGTTCAACAAAAGGACCTTTATATCTCCAAAAAAATGGTTTTCCTTTGTATGGTGGTGCTAAACCTAACTGTTTGGCAGTTTTTCCAATAGTATTAACATTTGGATTACTTTTTCTAAATTCAATTAAATCGTGAGAAACATAATGACTTGGAATCCCTCTTTCAATAAGTGAACCTTCTGATCCAATAGTAACTTTAACGACTTTTCCATTTTTTGTATATTTTATACTTCTCCAAACAGTTTTTGTACTTGTTGGTCCACGACCATATCCAACTAAGGAATATCTTAATCTAATCATTCTTTGTAATGTTCTCCCTAAATCTTCCAAACCTTTATTTTCAACTTCTTTTTTAATATTCTTTGGTAAATTTTTTATCATATTTCTTACTTCTTTCAAACCCTTTATTTGTATAACTCTCATTTTAACTTCCTGGATATGTCTCCACAAATTTATATTTAAAACTAAATGTGCAACTTGTAACATGAACATTAAATGCACCTCTACTTGAATTATCTCTATCTGTTCCATCCAATACAACATCTGTCATTCTAACATCTTTTAAATCATCTCTATATGTTTCAATTGAATCAATTATTGCATCTAAAAATTTATCTGCACTTTCTGATTGAGTTGTATAAATATCTACTGTAAATGTTCCATTACATTGTTTTTTTCTAAAAGTAAATTTTTCCCAACCTATCAACGGAGAATTAACAATTAAAATTGGAAAATTAGTTTTCGAGTCTAATGATTTATCTGGAAAAGAATTAGTATAAGTTTGAATAGTTATTGTTAAAGGGCCAGTAATAGATACTGTTTTTACATTATCCACTAATCTATCATAAATATTTTCCCAAACTTTTTGTATAATTGTTGCTTTGCTTAAAGCTGAAGGCGTACTTGTCATTTTTGCTCCTGCAATTTTTGTCCACACGGACAATATATAAAAATCTATAAAGTATATAAATATATCTATATCTATACTTTTTTAGTTCTAGCTTCAAGAAGATAATCACTATTTGCAACAGTATGTTCTATTATCTCTTCAATTTCATACCAAAGTGAATTATAATAAATTCTATTTCCCCTTGCTATATCAGTTCTACTTGCGATAAACCAAAAAACCAAATCTCCAGATTTAAATATGCCTTCCTTAACTAATTCATCTTCCTGACTAAGAACATTTACCATACACTTAACACTTGTAGCATCTGAAGTAGATTCTGTTGCATCACCCCATTTAGAATAAGAATCATCAGTAATTGTTCTAATTGTAACACTACTTCCAAGTGTGGTAATTTCTTTATTAATTAATTTTGTATCTAATGGTAAAATTGTCATTTTATTTTAAAAATATGATCCAACCTCCCATTGTAATTAATATTCCACAAAGTCCAAAAATTATCTTAGTATGTAATTTAACTTTCCCATTTGTCGTAGCAGCTAATTCATGTGTAGAATTTATTTTAACAGTTTGCATATCTAATTTTTTAATTACACTCTTTTCAAAACAATCTACTTGATCCATTAATCTAATTAACATCTCTTTTTGAGTGAAATTATTAGTCATTAGAAAGTCTCAGTAGAATTAGCACTTAAATACATAGCATCATTAATATCATTAATAATATCATATGCCTTTTTTAGGTAATACTCTGGAGAATTCATATCTCTAGTTATGGATTGATTTCCCCATTTCTGTTTTGGAGCCATTCCAATATTTAATTTACCATAACAATAAGATGCTGTTAAAAAAATACAAGCTAATTTAACTAGATTATCAGGAGTGCTAACATCCTTATAACACCATTCATATGTTACATAAAGTCTAACCTCTGAACTTGGTGCTGTTTCAAGAACAAATTTTCCTTGATTATGAGTAATAGAACTGACTGTTAAAGTAGTTTCAATACCATTTGAATCTACTTGATAAACTATTATATCAGAAATATCAACATCTCCATCGTTATCTCTATCAGCAAGAAATTTACCTTTCCAATTTTGAACATAAAAAGTTACATTAGATCCATCAAGGGTATTTTCTCTTGTAGAATCAATATAACTAACCCCTTCCCTATCTACTTTGACATTTATTTTTCTGTTTAATTCAATTGTAGCTTTCGCTATAATTTTTGTGACATCAGTATCTGCTATATCACTACTTGTCACATTTGTTAAATCATTAACCTCAGAATAAGTACAATATGAAATTTTAACTCTCCTTCTGCATTTGTAATCCTTTATGCAAACCAGATTTTAAATGAAATTCAGCACAATAAGTAATTCCATTATCAACATTAAATACTAAGTCAAAATAAAATGTCAAGGGTTGAATATGGTGTGGGTGTAACATTACTCCAATTTTATTATTACAAAAAGAACAATTAGGATTCTGGCAAGTGAAATTATCTCTCAAAAAAACTAATTCTCTCCATATTTTATATTTGGAACTTAATCTAAGTCTTTTATTTAATGAAGTAATCCCCCCTTTCCAATTATAATGGTTTTCCCCAACTTGTGGGTTTTTCTTTAATGCCTCTAAACATTTTTTTTTATGCGATTCTGAATGTTTTATCCCTTTATTCCAAGCAACCCCAAATCCATTTTCTTTTCTTTTTATCCATGCTTTTTTCAGATTGTTTATATGTTCCCTAAATAACTTTTTTCCCTGGTAATACGATTTTTGTCCCATATGATTTTTTGATAACTTACCTTTTATATCTCTCGCTTTTTCTTCCCCATATTCTTTTTCGAGTGTTAATCCCTTCCTATGTGAAGTTATTCCTTTTGGTCTTACCATTTCATTCAATCCTCACACACTTTCCATAAGTATCACAACTCCATATAATTCCCTCAATAGATGTTTGAGGAGGTTTAATTGATGGTACATTAGTATTAATTTCTTGATCTACTTCAATCTTTTGCCATCCCTCATTACATTTTTTATATGTGTTCTCAAAATAGCATCTAGTTCCACTTCCAGAACTAAGCTTTTCACAAAGCATAACAATATCTCTTGATTCACAATAATAAGCATCATCATCTAATGCAACATAATAAGTTCCAGACATAGCTACTAAAAAAGTTATTATTATTCCTGCGGTTAATGTTTTATTTTCCATTAGAATACCCTCATTATTGTCAGTACTGCACTATCTCTATGTACACCCGAAGTTGCATGACTATACAAATGAACTGTAATGTCATCTGAAGTAAATTGTAATTTAATTTCATCACCAACAGTTAAATCTACTAATATATTTGAATGTGAAATTTCAGTATCTGCATTTTGTTTTGAAGTATCAATCTCTAAAAGAGACCCATTTATTTCTACATTATTTACAATAACTCTTGTATTAATATGTGCGCTGGGGGATGCATCAGTATCTTCAAAACTCATTGTATAAAAAATTCCATAAGTTCCAGTATCAACTATTGTAAAAGTATCATTTGTTGAATCATCATCAACATGGGTAATCCTTTTTTTAACTGAATCCACTCCATCATCAAAAGTTACATTATACCAAGTTCCACCAGAATCTACTGAAATATTATTATCAGTATGTGAGAAAATCATTGTTGGCAAATGAACATTATCCGCAGTAATATTTCCTGTAACATTTAAGTCACCAGTTACATTTAAATCTCCACTTATAGTACAACCAGTTAATTGACAATATACTCCATTCAACCAAGAAACTAAAATATTTAATGTCCCCCCATTATCTTCCATTTGAGTAGAATTTATTGTATTCATATCATCCCAATAATCTGAAGAATTAACATTTAAATTTCCTTCATTTGCTTGGGTAATAAAAATTAAATCAGCATAAGTCTTTGCATCATCTGTTTGATTAGAACATAAATTTCCAGATGATCCTGTTAAATTGTTACAAGCAAGAGTTGTTTTATTATCTAAACCAATTACAAACCCAGAGATAGATAAATTTGTAACACTTGTATTTCCAGAAACACTTAACCCCCCAGTAATTGTAATCCAACCATCAATTAAATTGTCAATAATTTCTCCATATGCTAAAGTGATTTTATCACCGAGAGTTAAGTTCCCTGTGAAATTCCCATCTCCTACAACATTCAACTTATGTGTCGGACTATCTGTCCCAATCCCGACATTGCCTGCAAAATAATTATCTACTAAA
>SDBT01006526.1_pt1 | contig 19336 bp, 26 predicted proteins | sample 2277101 | NCBI WGS metagenome assembly SDBT01 (sample SAMN10404973, study PRJNA504765) | marine sediment metagenome | isolation source: marine sediment core GS10_PC15, 103 cmbsf | place: Arctic Ocean: Southern Knipovich Ridge | collected 2010 | reverse complement strand
AAAGGGCAGATATAAAACTAAACTGCTATTGTCTATGAATCTTGTTGCATTTAAAGTATCATCTTTGAACCACCTATAATTAAAAACAATATCATCACTATCTGCATCAGAACCTCCTTGGTCATAACCTGTTAAATTAGCTGTAGTTTTATTAAGTGGATGGTCTGTAGCATTTAGAATAGGTGTTGTGTGGGTTGGAGCAGTATTCTGTATTGTGGCATTTGTAGTTGAAACAAAAGAGGTTGAATTTCCAGTTCCATCTCCAGATATTACTACGCAACCAACTTTGTCAGTCTTATCCCAACCAGTTGCGGACAAATCTAGTATTGGACTAGTGAATATTGAACCATTGGTTGCATAATCATTATACCACCTATAGTAAAATGTCGTAGTATCAATATCGGCATCAGAAGCGGTCATAGAACAATTTACTGGTTCGTTTGTATATGGAGTAGTGTCATTAATTACTGCTGTTGCTACTATTGGAACTGAATTTAAAATAGTTGCATTTATTGTAGAAACAAACCAAGATGAATTGGTTGTTCCATCATTTACTAAAGCTAGACAACCAACATCATTACTTTTATCCCAACCAGAAGTTGATAGATCCAATATCGGTAGTGATTCAAATATTGAATTATTAGTAACATAATTATCATACCATTTATAATAAAATGTGAAAGTATCTGCATCTTCATCTGTTGCAGTCACTGAACAATTTACTGGTTCATTAGTATAAGGAGTTGTATCATTTATTACAGCCGTAGCCATAACTGGTGCTGAATTTAATATAGTAGCATTTGTTGTAGAAGCAATCCAAGAAGTAGCATTATTAGTGCCATCACCTACTATTCCTGCACAACCTAAAACATCTCCCTTGTCAAGTCCAGCATAAGTAGTTAAGATTGTTGTATTATCTTTCCATATACCATTAATTAATACATCATTTGAATAAAACTTAGAATACCTTGTTAATGTATCTCCAGCATCAGCATCTGTGAAATCGATTGTACAATTTACCGGAGTATCTGTATAGACTGTTGCCGTGTTGTTAAGTTCTGCTGATGTAATGGTAGGAGCAGTATTTTGAACTCTAAAGAAAAAATAAGAATCATCACTTTGATTTAGAGTCCTGTTCATATTAGATCCAGTATCATTTGCAAACCAAGCATAACCTACAAGAGTATCTTTTGATGAAGCCACCCTTAAAATAGTATAATTAAAATGAGATGTTGTAGCTGTTGGTTCGAAAGAATGATTAGCCCAAGAACCAGAATCATTTGTTGAGAATATTATAAAGTCTATATCTGAATCATCAATTACATTTACTGAAACATTGATATTTTCATTGTAATAAGGATAAGTTTGATTATTTAAATGCGAAGTAAAATAAGGGAAGCCAGTATCGGCGGGGGATTCATACTCTACTGTTAGTTTTGGTCTATGAAGTTGTTCTGTTGCATATTCCTTTGTCGCAACAGTTACATAATTCCCTTCACCAGTTGATTCACTAACAGCTTTCATAGCAATAGTAAAATTATTGTCACCATCATTGTATGCCTGAGCAAAAGATGGGGTGATATTCCAGCCCCTAATTGTACTGGCTACTAAATCATTCGTATTAATCGTATTTAGGACTGTTAGATTACATTCTGCTGACTGGTCAAAATTAGTACCACAAGGTTCATTATCCCTTGTTATAGAATGTTCATTCCAATTTTGGGTATAAACGTGATAAGCACCTAAATCTTTGTATCCTACTTCTTTAAAAGCAGTTACAATACGAAATGTAATATTTGCATTTAATATTACCTGTCCAGAAGGAATACCACAATCATCACATTGCGTAATATTAAATTTATTATAAGACCTAAAAAGGGTAGTATCAGCAACACCAAAATACATACTTGTAGCTGTACCATAATTACTTGAATCAAAAGTATGAGCATCTTCTAAGTTTTTTGTATCTGCTGTCTGCAAGATTATCGTTGTAGAATGTTCACCAAAAGTAAAGTTATGAGCAAATATATTACCGATATAATAATTTTCTATTTCCAGTTCATTAAAAACAGTAAGAACTTGAACATTGTCTATCTTAAAAGGAATACCACCATCAAGATCAGTTTTTAATTTTAATTTCTTTATATGGGTGTAATTATATTCAGAATTTTCTGTTTCAATTTCATAATCTGGATCCTTATTTATATAAGCCCATCCAAAATTTTGATTGTGCAAACTTTTAGCATCTTTTAATCTCTTCCAGTTACCTTCTTCATAAATGTTCCTTCCTTGTTGAATAATAATAACACCACCTGAACCATCAAGATTAGGAATAATATCAGAATCCTTACCATACCTTTGACCTTTGGAAGTATCCAAGGAACCATCATCTGGTGGTTCTTCTCCTATGCTAAAAGAACTAAAAACTAATACTAGGGATATTATTAATAAGATAAAAATCCCATAATACCTACACAATTGAGAACGTTTATTCATACCATCACCCCATATATTATTATGATTAAAATAAAACCACCTACTATTGACAATATTAGCTTAGGTATATACATAAATATACTTTTTGGTTTTCCACCAAGAAAAGTCAATGCAAAAATTGAGATGGTTAATAAAATGAATAAATCTAAATACCTTACTCCAAGGAATATCTTAGTTAATAAAGCATCTTTCATCAAGCTATAGAACTCACTTAAACTCTTAACACTTACAAATTGCATAAAGATATTTCTTTCCTGAAGAATAAATATTTGCAATGTCTTATCTTTGCAGCCATCAGCTTCAATTGTCAATCTTGCTTTCAATGTTTCGTTAAAAATAAAAGCGGTTTCATTTACTATGATTGTTACTGTAACACTGTCTTCACTCAAGATAGCACTTGGAACATCTCCCCTAAAACTTAAGAATGGTCTAGCATTATGCTCTTTGTATTTAATGTCTTCTGGATCTCTGCTCAGGAAAATTATTGGAACACTTTTAGTATGATTATTAAAGATATTAAGATTAATAGCTGGTCTGTTAAAAGTAAATGTAATATTATTTGGTATGAATGTAAGACATTCTAAAGTTTCATCTCTGGTTCCACCACCGCCCCCACCAGTAATAGCACCTGGTATTGCTAAAACTGTCCATTCTAAATCACTAATTTTTGTGGTATTCCAATTTCCAGATGAATCTTTTGCATAGAACGTTGTTGCATTATATGAATCCTTTGGAAACCGATATAAATGAAGAATATCTTCCGCTATTGTACTATAATTATTACTTCCTCTACTAATCATAGTTATATTTCTATAAAAAGATGAATCTCTTTCTATTTCCACTATGATAGTTTCTACATTAGAACCACTATCTATTACTCTTATAAAAATCTGATTGTCTTCATCAGTATATACCTCGGTATAATTTAATACGGCTTGATCAATTACTGGAGGAGTAGCATCACCAATTGTAATGATAGAAGAATTTAATCTTATTGTTTGTGGACCAATACTTGCATTATCATAAGCTTCAACTTGACATAACCATAATTCATCTGTTGATACATTTTCAGAAGTTACCATACTCCAATTTATATGTCCACTTGATAAATTTCTACTATTTTGTGTATAATTTTTAGTCCAATCCCCCCCACTTTTTTTCAAAAACCAAGTAATGTTTCCCCTTAGATATTGGGTTTCATAGGTATCTGGATCCGTAACATTAAAAGTACAATTTAAATTATCTGTTGAAACTGCCGGGCTTGGACTAATTTCTAAATCTTCTATTGATGGAATAGTATTATTATATCTATAAGTTACCTTAACAAACATTGGATTTGCATCTCCAATAGTCTCATATCTAAAAACACAATCTGGGTATGCTGGTGGGCAATAACTATTCTGAATTCTTATACGCCAAATAGCACTTTCATTAGAATCATAATAAGTCTGGTTTATTGAGTAACTTACATTATTGTAGGTATGCCATGTTCCGGCAGATATACCAAATGTAGAATAAATATCAAAATTTGTATGAAAATATATTCCATCACAAGTCGTTAAACCATTAGCTAATTCATCAACAGTTCCTTGGCAATCTCTTACATGAACTCTATGGTCTGCACCATCAGAATATTCAACTTTAGCATACATAGTTGCGGACTGGATTATTATATTTTTAGAAATATTCCCCACGTTTGCAAACCCCCAAACATAAATTCTTTTGTTACAGTATTCACTATATGGACCACATTCAGAATCATCTCTCCACCTATCACATGGTCCACTTCCCTCTCCACCGGTTCTTATTCTATCAATACCACCATTAGAATAATTCAAATAAGCTATTGCTCCTTTAACCTGAGGAACAATAAAAAAGAAAGCAAATACTATTGCTATCACTATAATCAAAAGTTTTAACTTTTTTTTTTGAACATTCATCCTCTCCCGATTACTTTCTCCTTTTGATTAATTTTATGACGCCAAATATACCCAATCCAAATATCACTATTGTTGCTATGACAAGCCATATCATTGCTCCTGTTTTTACTTCATCATCTGGAATCGTAGTTGTTGTGGTTGTTGGAATTGTTGTCGTAGTTGGTTCTTCTGGAATTGTTGTTGTGGTTGTTACAGGAACTTCCAATACACATTCACTATTGTAACAAATATATTTGACACACTCTTCCTGTGGAATATCCTGTCCACAAGCTATTCTTATACAATCAGTAGTAGAATCACATTCTGCTTCCATAATCTTTGGCAGAACAATGAAGTCTATCCTCTTAAGGAATGAATCACATTTCCAAAAGAGAGGATTACAATCTTGATAACCTGTTGGACCGCATTTTGTATATCTTGTTAATGAACTTTTATGTGTAAGTCTATTGTCAATAGCATAATCTGGTGTATTCTCATAAACTTTACCATCAATTAAAAATTCTCTGCTGCATTGATGCTGATCTATAAATAATTGAGAAACTGGTCTTGTTTCATCACATTTCTCACAAGGATATTTTTCTGGACAAGTAAGGTATCCTGATGGACAAGTAACTCTTCTTGTACATTCGTCCATATAACAATTTGATTTTACTAAGGGTATATCTTCACAAGTTAAAATTGTAGTGGATAATCCTTTTGCCTGTAAAATTGCAGAAGGGGTATTACATAAAGTTTCATGGGGAATACAAGATTCTCCAACCTTTAAAATGCTTTTATCTCTTCCATTATTTATTGTTGTCATAACACCAGAACCAAGAATCTTGTATATTGTTCCACATTCTCCGGAAGAAACAGCAACAGTATCTGCAATTTCAATCACAGAACATCTAACTTCTCCACCAATATGAATTCCAGTATCATCTTCTGTTCCACAAACTTTATCTGGTCCTGTACTAACTACTGCAACTTTATCTCCTTCAGCAAATACTCCAAATAACTGGCCAAATATAAATACTAAAATTGCAAGTGTTGCAACAGTTCCAATTATCACTCCTGTTTTCTTCTTGATTCTTATCACCTTCTAATTTTACTCACATACATATATTTCTACATTCCACTCGTATAAAATCTCGCACCCAACGATATTCTGTGTTTTCCAAAAGTCTAAAAACCACAAATTAATTCCGTTCCAATTTAGCGGACAAAGATTTACTGAATGAGCTTGTGGGAAACCATCTACTACATGCCATTCAACACTATCGCTGTCTGTAAACATCCATTCCATTCCCTCTTGTTGCACCATCCCATAACACATATCCTGATCCACATAATCAAAAATAGTGTATATTCTAGCACCTAATCTTCTTGGTCCTCCAGGTACTACTTCAAAATTAATTAAATCATGGAATTCAAAACCTAATCCTCCAGATGCGGGCATAGCCCCACTTCCAGATTCACTACTAACAACATCCCCAACATCCCATGTTGGAATTGTTGTCGTTGTTGTAGTTGGAATTGTCGTAGTTGTGGTTGTTGGATTAACTATAAGACTAGCTTGATTAGTAACACATTCTCCACAAATTGCAGCAAAAGTATAAGTTCCAGCAGCCACATCGACTACTCTTGATTCGCTATAATATCCTGCAGAGTTCGTTGTTATAAAGGTTTCAAAAACCCAAGGATTATCATCAAATTTGTAAAATATTCCACACTGGGTATTCTTACCATCTTTTAATGTGACAGAAACAGAATCTCCTATATTTACTATGTTTCTGCTAAATGTAATGCTACATTCTGTTCCTGTTTGATCCTTAGCAGTTTCTAATTGATCTATTATATCTTGGTTAATAGTTACAGATATAATACCAAGGAACCAGCCCATTTTTAAACCATAAAATCCAATTCCTGCTATAGCGATTATTGCGAATAAAATTAGAACTAATACAATAGTTCTACCATTTGTTTTTTTCTTTCTAGGCATTTTGCTTACCTACTTTTTCTTTCTTCTTCTACCACGAGCCATTACTGTCTTTCTTACATCTCCAAGCTTATCTATAAAATACAGATAACCTTTTTTTCTTACTATGCCCGTTCTTTTAACAAGTGTACTTTTTGCCATTTTATTTATTCCTCAGTTGTTTTATAATTTTATAAATCGTGAACATAAACCAAGTGATTAAGGCTATTATTAAGATTAGGATAATAATCTGTATCGCCAGACTTTGATCCAATATCCAGGTATTCCAACTCCATCCTATCTTAACCAACTCCTCCGATTAAATTATCAATCTTGGTTACTATAAAGTCAACTACAGTTGTAAATCCAAATAATACTGTGCATATCAATATCCCCCCTATCGCTATTCCTATAATCAAAATAAATAAAAAGGATATGAATCCGCCTTTTTTGTTCATTTTACCTCCATTCACTTTCTTTTCTTTCTGGATTTTTTCCTTGCTTTCTTCTTCTTTTTTCCCATGGAATCACCTCCCAAATTTCTTCGCTAACTGCGATACCTTGATGTATCCAAAAATGAAAAACAACACCACTAAAATTGTGGTTACCACTAAAATGACTGTATTGTTTGCCTTGAACCAATCACCGAACCTATCATTAATAGCTCTGATCCAAAAGAGCAATGTGATTAATGCAATCGTTGATATGGAAATTGTCCATCCAAGTATTTTCATGTTTTTCTTTCTCATTTTTTTATTTTAGTTTTTCCAATACCCACATCAATAATGCTAATAATGCACCTATCACTACAATCCATCCTGCAACTACCATTACCATAGCTGGAATAAATGGTATTGGTAATACTCCTCCAATCATTGCAAATCCTATACCTAAACTAACTAATAGACCGACTATACCCAATACCCATTCTACTAATTTTATTTTCTTCGCCATTTTCTCACCCCCTGGTTATTTATTTTTATTTTGAATATTATTTCTTCTTCTTTTTCTTCTTTCCATAGATAGCAGCTCTGCAAACCGCATGTGGACTTTTTACTCCGCCTTTCTTTTCAACTTTCTTAACGCATCTTTTAAACTTTTTATATTTTGCTTTGCTTTCATATCTTTTTTTTGAATATGGCATTTTCTAAAATACCTTCCCTCTTAAATAAAGATTATCTTTTTTGAAAACTCCACTAACTAACATTCCTTTTTTCTTTAGTTTTATCATAAGTTTAGTAACTTTATTATGCTCACCATTTGATAGTTTCATTCTATTTAGTGGACGATTATCTTCATGGTTTCCGTTAATATGGTGAATATTAAGAGTGTTCCTTATTTTCTCTTTAGTTTCTTCAGAGTGATGTTTTCCTTTAAATGGAGAAGTTATTTTTCCTTCTGCATATAATCTTTTTATAGTCTTTCTTATTTTTTCTCTAACTTCTGGTCTTTTTGCTGGATTTTTATCTCCCAATTTAGTTATGCTTTGTTTTCTTTTAGTTTCTTCTGATACAAAATGTCCCATCAATGCTTTACTTACTGATTCACTTATTCTTTTTCTATGTAAAGGATTTTGCATAACTTTTTTCATACTTTCACTCATTTTCTTTTTAGATTCTTCAGACCATTTAGTTCCAACTATTGCTTTTCTTATATTATTCCTATGTTTTTCTGAAAGTTTATATTTCTTTTTCATTTCTAATCAACGCCCGAGTTGACCCCAGGTAAGATCAATAATTTTCTTTCTAAACCCTAATATCAAAAACAATAAAATAATAACTGCACTTACTCCTATCAATAAAGTATTAGAAACACCCATACTTCTAGTCCATTCTAGTATAGCATCTGCTAAAGTTATTAATGCGAGTCCAACCAATATTAATACAACCCAAAATATTACCTTTCTTTTATTCTTCTTCATCAGATTATCTCCCACCTTAAGCGTTCTTTATAATTTAAATTATTTCTATCATAAAAACCAAACTTATCTTTTGCGCATATTACAGCATCAAGTCTACTCCCACTAATTTCAAATACTCTTCCGAAGGTATAAACATCTGTATTGCTTAAAGCACAATAACCATCTGGATGGAAATGGATTGATCCAAGAAGACTTGCACCAGAACAAACCTCATATATAACAGTATCCTCTGATTGGAATGTGACCTTTGGAATATCTATACCCGTAATAGTATAATATTCTGGTGTTGAACCGCCCCTCAAACAATATACTCTCTCATAATCATATTTTTCAAAGTCATTGTTTAACGTTTCTACTACTTTATTATCTATCTTAACATAAATCTTATTTGGATCTTGATCTATCTTCCCTATCTGCTCAAGAACCCATGGCCTAAATAACCAAGTTGGTCTTACGAATATGATACAAGTAGCTATTACCATACCCAAAAATAATCCTATTGCAAATTCCAATGGTCTTCTTTTTTTCATTTCTCTATTGCTTTTACGAAAGCAAATATTGAACCTCCAATTAAAAGCACTTCATCCACTAAGACAAGGGGATCAGGAACAATTATGTCTATTATAGTTGCTATGAAAATTACTATAAAAATTACCCACCATTTTCTTTTCTTTTTTGCCATCTTTACTGTAACTTTACCAAATGTTTTATTATATCAACCCACATAACAACCAAGAACAATATAATACTTCTATACCAAGGCATATGTAATCCATGAACTCCTAATGCGTGGAATATCAATATTATTATCCCTGTTGTTAATATCCATCCCGCATAATGGCGTGGATCTGTTGCTAATTCCTTTAACATACTTTTTGCCATTTTATTTCCACTTGAACATCTTCTTAACTTCTTTCATTAGGTTCTTACCAGTGAATGTGTAATACAACAATGTCAAGATTACTATTATCACCAATCCTGCAAATGCTACAATCAATAGCTGGAACAAAAACTTTGCAAGAAAGAAAATAAGAATAACTGCTGCTATCGTAGCTATCAACCAAAAGAAGATAGTCCCAACAATAAAACCTTTCTTTTTCATCTTCGTTTCCCTCCTTTACCTATAAACTTTATTCCTGCTGCTACACCTACAACTATCAATATTGATATGGCTAACAAGAATAGTAGATAGATTGGGCATATCTCATTTTGTCCTATACCAGTTATCAATCCAAATAATATTTTAGGTGCTGGTTTAGGTGTGCAAAAAGTTCCTGCGGCTACTTTATTTCTTAACCAGTCAAAACAAGATTCACAATCTCCTGGTGTTGGTGGTGCTCCACAATCTGGTGGACAAGTGTAATAATTCTCACCTATTTCCTTATCACATACTCCATCACCACAAGTAGTTGGACCTTGTTGAATACATTTCCAATTTACTTTATCGCAAATATAATTTGTTGGACAATCATTATTAGTTGAACATTCAACACTTTTAGTTTCTCGTGTACAAATGCCGTCTTCACAAACTTCTCTCGCTATCTCTTTCCCACCATGAGAAGTCCATACTCCCCCATTAGCACATTGCTTACTAGTAATACATTCATCTGGTTCTGGAACCGGTTCCCATTTAAAGTCACTTCCGCAACCTGCTAATCTTGGACAACATTCAACTGTTTTAATATGACTTCCAACTATTCTATAATTATCACCATTATCCATAACTAAATCATCAATTTCTGATATGGAATTTCCTTCACAGAAAACTTCTCTTCCTTGGTAAATTTCTGTATTCATAAATGAGGGGCCAATAACCCATTTAGTTACAAAGTTACACCAATTATCAAATGGCAATGGGTTTTGGTTTGGACAAGTACCCATCTTTATTCTTCCTCTTTCAAGATTTCCAAAGGTACAATCTTGATAATTTGTTACAATCCTTGCACCTTCTAAATAATATTGTAAACCATAAGGATAATAAGTTTCTTTTATTTTTCCTGGATAAAAATTATAACCAAGTAAACCAAATAGTTTTGGTTTTGCACAATAAACTTGCATCCTTTGTCCATTATACATGGTTGTTAATTCAGTAGGAACCCAAGTATTTTTAGATCCTGTACTCACAGGAACATCTAATTTACATAAAGTATCACTACCAGTTTGCCCAATTTTACAAGGGGCCGATTCAGCTACACTACCATAAATTTTATCATGACTATCAAAACGAACAGCAACTAAAGAATTATCTTCGCTACATTGAACATAAACCTGCTCACATCTAGGAGAATATTCGTTATCACCACATTTGATTATGGCACCATTCTCGTTAAAACTTGTTATATGTTCTTCAGGAAAATCTTGTAATCTTCCACATTCTATCCTTCCCCAAATTGGTATTATAAAATTATCACCAACTAAAGCAAACCTTTGAAATGCAAAAATACCCCCTCCAATTAATAGAACTACCAATATTAAAAAAAACCAAAACCTTCCTTTATTCTTAATTTTTATCACCCCTAAACGTTTACTATTTTAAAATACATCCCCTCTTAAATAAGGATTATCTTTCTTAAAAATTCCACTAATTAACATTCCTTTTTTCTTTAACCTACCCATAAGATGAGTAACTTTACTATGCTCACTATGTAATAATTTCATTCTATTTAACGAATGATTATCTTCGTGATTTCCATTAATATGATGAATAGCAATACTATTTCTTATTTTTTCTTTATGTTCTTTAGAAAGAGTTTTTCCAATATGAGTTAAACGTATCTTTTCTTTCACTTCTTCTGTATGGTGCTTACCATAAAAAGAATTATTTTTCCCAGAATGTTTTTCTGAAACTATTTTAAGACTTGGATGAGTTTCTTTTGTTAATCCTTTATTCCAAGACTTCTGTAATCCTTTCTTCCCTTTATTCCAAGGTATTTGCCCCTTATTAGCTAAACTTAGTTTCATTTTAGTTTCTTTAGAACGATGTTTACCCATCCAAAATTTTGAATTATTTTCACTTAATTTCTTTTTATGTTCTTTTGTAAATTTCATTTTCTAAACATTTATTATTGTTATTGTATTATTTTGTTGTGGTATTATGTGCTCAACCCTTTCATAAATTGGATTTATTAAAAAGGGTGAAATAGTTGCAAATTTTACTACTCCTCGAAATGGAATCACTAATTTCATAACTTCCGATGGTTCGTGCTTCTCCCCATCCATTGTCAATAGTAACATGGCAAAAAATACCTGTATTAAAGCTACTATCAAAACTGTTAACATAATATTCCTCGCTTTCGCTGAAGTATTTGGCAATTGAACTATCTTGAACACAGCAAAAAATATGAAAAATAGGATCCATAAACCTGCCAGCAGAGACGATACTGATTTTATCATCCCCCATAATGTCTTTAATTTTCCGTCTTCCTCTCCGACATATATTCCACCTTCTTCCGCAATCCTCGCTGACTCTTTGTAAATTTCCGTATCCACAGCTAATGTTCTTCCTGCTAATTCTCTTAGAAGTGGTAATGGACTTCTTTGCTGGATTGAATCCTGAAGTCCCCCTAGAAATATTACTAAAATTATTATCAAAGTTATGGAAAGTTTCCACCGGCTTAAAACTGCAAAAAAGACTCCTCCAACTCCCCTGAAAAGTGTTGTTAAAATCCCTTGTGTAGCCTTTACCTGCATTCATCAACTACCCCCAAAGAAAAAACTTAACTTCCTTTCTCGTCTAAAAATATAAGACATTTTATTTTTTATAACGTATTGAAGTATTTAAACTTTGTTATAAATTGCATTGTAACATTAAAGGGACTTCTATTGTTTTTTAATCAGGCTTTATTTATATAATCTTACATATGTGTAATAGGGGATAGAAATGTTTATATACTACCTCTACTTACATATATGTAAGTTAAACATACAATTAAAATGTGTTTTGCTTGGGAGATAAAAATGGAAGATGAAATAATAAAAGAAGATATTAAATGGGCAAAAAGGAAAACCAGCAATTCAATGAAAGAATTATCTGGAAGTAGTTGGAGTGGAAGTGATAGAACTTTAGTTGAACTAATGATTTATAGACAATTAAAAAGAATTGCTGATATATTAGACAGTAAAAAATCTATGAAGGGTACTTAAAATGGCAACTAAAGATTGGAAATTGGTAACAAAGAATAATACTTTTACCACTTGGCAAAATAAAGAGAGGGATTTGTTTATCACAATAGCTAAACAAAATTATAATGAAAAAGCATGGGGATATAAGAAACCTATTAACTATCCAGTAAAAGTCGGGACTTGTTCCGTTAATCAAATAGAAAAGACTTTCAAAACAAAAAAAGAAGCTCTAAAATTTGTTAAGAATTATATAAGGAAAAATTAAAATGCAATCTAAAATATTTACACAAGCAGAAATCAAATCATTAAACAAAAGATTAAAGGGAGATAAGAAAGACCCTACTGGAATATTCTCTGGAAGGGTTAAACCAAAAATCTTAGAGTTATTTGAGTGGTTAAAAAAGAGAAAAGAATTGTGGAAAATAATAAATAGAAAGAAGCTATAAAGCCTCTTTCTTGGAGCAATAAAAATGTCCCGTCAAGAACAATTAAATCGCTACCTATGGAAAAGTAAGCAATTAGAATATAAAAAACTTTCTAAATGTCCTTATTGCAACTCAAAAGAAATAATCAAGAGAGGATTAAGAAAAACAAAGAATAGGGGAGAAATCCAAAGATTTTCTTGTAAAAGCTGTAATAAAAGATTTGTAGAAAACAATGGTTTCTTTAGAATGAGGAATAATCCAGAAAAGATAACCGCTTGTCTTGATCTATATTTTAGCGGATTGTCCTTAAGAAAATTACAGAATTTCTTAGGTGTTCATTATCCTCATAATTCAAGCCACATGACCATCTTAAGATGGATTAGAAAATATAGTGAGATGGTGGGCAATTTTACAGATAATATCAAAGTCAATAATTCAGACTGCATAACTTTTGATGAGATAGAATATAAAACAAAAGGAGTACAAAGTTTTTATTTTGGTGTAATGGATCCAAAGAGCAGGTTTATTCTATCAAGCGATTACATTGTTGATAGAAAATTAAAAACATTAGTCCTACCCTTAAGCAAGGCAAGGAAAAGAAGTCTTAATGATACTTATAATTTTTATACTGATGGGCTATCGATATATAAAAGGGCATTGAAAAAAGCTTATCCATACAATCCACGTTCAAAGAAATTCAACCATAGGATTGTAAAAAGCCATGATGAGGAGTTTAACTGGAGAATAGAGAGATTCAATAATACCGTGAGGGAAAGAACTAAAACAATGAGACAGTTTAACCAGTTATGGAGTGCAAAAAGAATAATGAGGGGTTTTGGGATATACTATAATTTTTGCAGAAAGCATACTGGGATTGGTTGCTATCCTTATGAAAAGGTTACTGATCTAAAACTTGGAAAGAATAAATGGCTTGATTTAATCGGGTTGTCTGCGTAATATTTTTTTATCTAATTAAGTCCCTTTTATGTTACAAAGCATTATAAATAATAGAATTTTTAACATAAACTTTAAATACTAATTAATATATACACTATTTTAATGGAGAGAGTGATATTTCTAATGAATGAAAAGATAGGTGATAAAACAAGTAACCTATTGGGTGTTCTACAGAATAAATTGGTTTCCTCCCGGAATCATATCCTCTCTTCTAAATTATAAATTTGACCGTGTAGAAAGTCGTGTTCATTTATGAGCCGCACTAAAAGTACCGCGTCAAGAAATTGGAGGTATAACGGGAGAAAAAAACAAAAACAAAAATGGCACAAGCAAAAGACGGAACTGTAATCTTTGTTGTTGTACTATTAGCCATCTTAGTCGGAGCAATTGTCTGGATTGGAATTGGACAAAGAGCTATAAGATTAGACGAAGATGGAATAGACTTAGAACCAAAGGTTCCAATAGCAGCAGGAAAATCTGCTACAATAAGTTTAGCAGCATTTGACCACGCAGCTGATTCATTGACACAAGTAGTTATGTATGATTCGGCATACTCATGGAAAGATGGACAGCTAATAACAAACACCGGAGACTTAAGTGCATCAGCAAGACTAGACATAGATGAATTTTCAACAGGAGACTCTGGAACAGCAATAGCATTTAACAACTCTGCAGCATCAACTCAAGATGTATCTGGTGGAAATGTATACTACGGATTTCCAAAAGAATTTGATGTGAACTCACAAAGTGTTCCAGTGGATTTAGAAGTATATGAAAGTATATCTGCACAAACTGGATTACTAGTTGACTGGTATATTGATGGTGTAGCAGACTCAGACGTTACAGGAACAGCAAGTCAATGTGGAACATTGGTAGTAACTTTAACCGGAATTGGTGCAAATGGAGAGAATGATGTTGACAAGATGACTGTAAAAGTAAACGCAGCTAATGACGCATTTCAACTAGCAGGTATTGGATTCAAATCTGGATCACAAGACGCAGCAGCCACAAACCACATAGATAATATTGAAATTGAAGGGTACACAAGAGTAGCAATGCCTTACAGACTTAGACAAGAAGACTATGATCACTACTTTGAAATTCCAGAAGTATTATTGACAGAATGGGAAGAATGGTCAAGCCCAAGAATAATATTTAGTGGTGACGGAACTGGGGCAGGTGCAGATGGACACAATGTTACTTATTCATTGATAGACTCAAATTACTTCATAAACAAGAACAACCAGTTAGCTAAAGGAATAGAAACAGACGCAGCGACACCATTAGATACAGGTTTCGGAGATATGTACTATTGTATGAATGTAACCGCATAAACATTCTTTTTTTTATTTTTTTAAATAAGGAGACAAAATGAAAAAAATAATGTTGATTTGGGTTATAGCATTTTTACTAGTGGCAACAATCGGAATAGCAAGTGCTGCATGTGTAGTAACAGTTGGAGATCCACAAGCAGACACTCCAAATAAGGGTACTATAACAATAGGGGTAAGCTTGGCAGCTTGTGGTATTGGTGCACCAACCATGCCAACAACAAATCTGACTTTTTATTACTCTTATAATGGAGAAAAACTTTGGGCAAGAGCAACAACAGTGGTAGCTATAACAAGTAATACAACTTGTAGTAGCGGAGTATGTGCAAACACTACAGCATCACAGGAGGGATATGGAGTAACACTTGATACTACAGCATTTGAAGACGCAATGAACTTCACAATAATTGTCGGTCTTAACAGTACATCAGAAGGAGTTAATTCTTCAGCAAGAAATATAACTATTGACAACAATGCACCTAGTTGTACCGTAGTTTGGGATAAGTCGAAGTATGAACAGCAACTAAAAGACATTCAAAGTGATACAATAGTCTTTACTGATGCTTCATCAGATTATTATCGTGGGACATACCAGACAAGAACTTTGGAAGTGACAAGACCAAGTGGAAGCAGCTATACTACATCAACTAATTCAACTACAGGATTGATTATACAACGAGGAGATCAGAGAACTACAGGAACATGGAAGATTACAGGAACGGTCTATGATATAGCAAGAAATTATGCTACTTGTGAAGATTCTATGATAATATTTGCAGATGACGATGAAGAGTATATGATTCCTGAAGAAGAAAGAGAAATAACAGCAAGAAGAAACTTATATCTACTATTTGGAATAGGTGGCGCAGCAGTAGTTGCAGTATTGTTGGTACTAATGAAAAGAAAGAAAAAACGCTAAACATCTTTTTTATTTTTTTTTATTGTAAAAATGGCCATAATCGGTTTTTTTGAGGAAAAAAGGGATTTTATAGTTCTAGCTCTCATAATTCTAAATGTCATTGGTTTAAGTTGGTTAGCAGCTTCTGGTGTGGAAGCAGCTGCTTTTTATATGAGTCTTTTCATCCTAGTTCCAGGATTAATAGTCATATTTCTAATGTTCTTAGGTCCAAAAGAAGAAGCAAGATGGTTGCTTCCTATAAAAAAGAATATTCCTCAAGGAGCACAGATGTTTGTGCTTGCAATGTTAATCGTATTTCTGTTGGTTATCTTTGGAGCTGGTGTTTCAAAAATAATGCAGCCTCAATTCATGTTCTCGCAGAAGATGTTTCAGCCTCTCGTTCTCGCTGAAGCTAGAGGATGGCAAGTTTTCTTACAAGCTTTTACTCCTGCAATACAGGAAGAATTATTCTTTGGTTTTATTATGATGTCGGTTGGAATTATGTTTGGTATGTTTGTGTTAAAAATAACCAAATTGGATTTTGGCAAGGGTAATAAGTGGATATACCTAACTTTTGGAATGATTTTTAGTCTAACTACTTTCTCACTATGGCATTCATTTAATCCGGTTTATGTTGGTGTTATGTTCCTTTATGCAGCTGTGTTTAGGAGTGTGATGAATGCTATAATTTGGACATTTGGTGGTATTGAATTTGGAATATCATTTCATTTTTTCAATAATTTATTTACGTTGCCATTGGCAATTATAATTGCAGGATTCTTAACACTTCCAGGATTGATATTATTGTTTACATTATTGTTGATAGTATTTGCTGCTATCGTTGGATTTAGGGAATGGGATTTTTCGTTCGGATTTAAGAGACTAGGAGAGTAACTTATACTTACAAGGGAGGAAACCTATGATCATTAGTAACGTATTAACATTAACAATTCTAGGGGGTATTCTCTTGTTAAGCCTGATATTTCATTACACCTTAGATCACTTCCTTCTTGGAGACATTAAAAACAAGATTAACCATTTCATCATAAGCATAATATTCAATCTGATAATATTCTCGATATTTCTTGCATTGACAGATTATGGCTTGGCAAGATTTATTTCGTGGGCTGTTTTAGCAATAATTAGTCATACCTTGCTTTTATGCCTAGATATAAGAAACAGTGGCAGGAAATTAATCAATTTTTCTCTTACTTTCTTTATCTCTGCTGTCTTCATTGTTATTTATTGGATTATCTTCTTCTGAATATTCTCTTAACACAATTAATTAGTTTTTCACATCCGAAGAACAACAAGCATTTATTATCCTTCCTTATCACCAAGCTTAATAATATTAACAAAGAGGATATGAATATTACCAGCCAAACCCACATTGCTATTGGTTCTTTTATTTCCTCTGGTGGTTCTTCTACCAATTTTGGAACAAATGGTGGTAGCTCTACTCTGCACAATAAGTTATAATTATTTATCTTTGATTCTAATATGGTCATATAAACTAAAACTCCTGTCTCATTTTGTATTTCATCCCTTAATCCAAACAAATCAAGTTCAGTATATTCTAACGTATCATTTGATATTCTATGCTCCAAAATAAAATAATAAGATTTATTGCAGATATAATCTACTGTATAAGATGGTGAACCTCCCCTTATATCTGTTAATATCACAATCTCCTTTTCCAATATTCCTAATTCTGTAATATAATGTTCAGAACTGGCATTTCCAATTGCTATTTGGCCCATAACAATAACTGTGTTGTAATTTGTAGAACCCATATTTTCAGAAGGAGCTATTGCAATGCTTGTTCTGTAATTTGTTGATGATGTTTCTAAAGCATAAACTACTGGAATTAAAAGTAATAAAAAAAATAAGATTGATTTTTTCAATTTAACATCCTAAGCTATTCTATGAATATCTACAGTAGTAGAATCCTTATGTACTCCATAAGTCCCTAATGTTTCTGTTGAAATCGTGGTTACATCCGTTATTATCTGAACCTTAATCTCATCATCGGCTGACAAACTTACTATAATATTATGATCTATTGTTATATGGTCATTCTGCTTTGTAGTGTCCTTTTCCATTACAGAACCAGGTATTTCTACCCCATTTTTAATTATTCTAGTAACAATATGACCAGTTGGATTTGCTGCCTTATCTACAAAGGCTATATGCCATGATATATCATAGATACCATCACTTCCAATAGTAAACGTATCATTTGTAGCATCAGTGTGGGTATGTTGTATATCTAATTTGGGACTCGATTCTTCTTCATTAAATGTAAGATTATATGCTGCTCCAGCAACTCCTAAAGTAAGGTTTATACTTGTATGTGCAAATATATACGCTGGAAGGAAAACATTTCCTGCTGTTATGTTTCCTAAGGAAATTAAATCGTTTGTTATTTCTATGTAATCTCCAGAATAATTTGAAGCATATATGTTTCTCCATCTAAGCGGTCCAGAACCCCAGTCATAAGTTAAAGTCTCCATAGGGTAGATATTTCCAGCAACATAAGTATTCCCAGTGATATTTCCAACAAGATAATCTGTTTGGTTTGTTCTAAAAGCGAATGGAACTGATGTTATGTTCATTCTTGGCGTTGCTTCTGCGTCTGCACCTATAGTAACTCCAAGATAATAAGTATCTAAAGGGAAGTTGGTGTTGATGTCCTTTAGCATAACATCATATAAACCATGAGATACAGAAACAGTTTGGGTATCCGTATAGAAGTGGATACCTCCAGTGTATGCTGTATAAAGCCTAAATACCATAGTGTATGTTCCTTCTAATTCTGTATATGCTATGTCTCTTAGTTTTCCTTGCAGGTTTAATTCTGTTGGAATGGCTGAAACAAGATGTATTAAGAATAAGAATAAAAATAATAAAGGAAGTTTCTTGATAATATTTAAAACCATAATTCACCCCTCATACTCTTTTTGGTATGCTAGTAACTTAATAAAATTTGTGTTTTTTATTTTTTTATTTTAATAAGTCTGACATATATGTAATATGCTTCTGATAATCATTGCATCTGTCATAATATCTTGAATCGCATTTTGTATCATCAATCATTAAAGTTGAACAGCTAGTTATGAATGGGCAGGATTGTATGAACTCTTCAAGTTCTTCATTCATTTTTCCTCCTTTTCAAACCTGCCTCATTAATAAAACAAAACCTAAAGACATTATCCATATTAGTCCTACAATAAAAATGCCGTGTATAGCTTGTATAGTATATTCATTCATTTTTTCTCCTTCTTGAAGA
>SDBT01006525.1_pt1 | contig 19336 bp, 38 predicted proteins | sample 2277101 | NCBI WGS metagenome assembly SDBT01 (sample SAMN10404973, study PRJNA504765) | marine sediment metagenome | isolation source: marine sediment core GS10_PC15, 103 cmbsf | place: Arctic Ocean: Southern Knipovich Ridge | collected 2010 | reverse complement strand
CACAACCACAACCACAACCACAACCACAACCACAACCACAACCACAACCACAACCACAACCACAACCACAACCACAACCACAACCACAACCACAACCACAACCACAACCACAACCACAACCACGGAGAACAAAGCTATGAAGAAATTCGTTATCGCCTATATGGATTTCTTCGACAACTGTTTGATACTCGAATTGATCGAGGCGGCGGATGCCCATGAGGCCCGTTGGCAACATAGCAAACTTCAAGGCTCCGACTGGGATGAGTGTAAGCTAGAGACGGCTGACATGGACGGTGAACAGTTTCAAAGGTGGTGTTCTGACATTGATATGTTGGTCAGTTCGATAGAAGTCACGTATCGCCCTGACGGGAATCACCACGGGAATCACCACGGGAATCACCACGGGAATCACCACGGGCAACCACGGGAATCACTACGGAGCCGAGACAATGCGAGAAGCGAACCGACAAGCCTATGAATTTCTCGGCCCCGAAAATTTCCGGACCCCTCACGACACTTGTGCCCTTCGTGCCAACAAACGGTATGTAGATGCTAGAAGGTCTTGTGAGGATTTTGATGAAATTAACATCGCGATCAATAACACGGTCTCGGCGAAGCTTGCCGGTTGTAACGGTTCATCCCAAGGTTTCGAGAAGATAGGTCATGCCGCTTACTCGTGTGAGTTGCTTCGGGCGATCTTGGATTCCGGTAAACCGGCCTATGTGTATCGTGTCACTTCCAATGGTCGTATCGTTAAGTACGATATCAGGGGGGATATGCAGCCCGAACACGTCACCGATCTTGAGCTTGTCAGTTAGGACAATTATGCCGAACAAACCATTGCCGCCGAACATCCGGATAGTGACCGGTCCTAACCGCTGTACCCATATTACTGATTCTGAGGTCTGGGAGATTATTGTCAAGTTACCGGTTTACTCCGGTAAGTTGGCTATGAGTGCCTTTAACAAACTTCCGGAATATGCCGACCTTCTCGGATGTACTTACCGTAAGGGTGGTATGAATGCCTCGGATTGTACCGCCTACTACCGCTCTGTCAATGAAAGGGATTGTGATGATCAAGATCACTCGTGGGAGTAATTTGATGTCGCTTAGCGCTTGTGGTCTGGTCTTTGATGATTTTCACAGTAAGTCCGGTGAATACAGTTGTCCGAATATTGCCATAATTGCTTTTGCTACCATCTTGGGGGCTTATAACTTATCGTTCGGTCCCAACATTGATACCCATTACGTCACTCGTAATGGTCTGTTTGATATTCTCTCTGGTGGCGAGCGTATCGGATACGCCCATATCGCATGGTGTAGGCATCCTGACGGTCGTTACAGTGTCACGGGTCGTATCATGTAGCGCCTACTACCGCCCTGTCAACGAAAGGGATTGTGATGATCAAGATCACTCTTGAGAGTAATCAGGTCTTTGATGATTTTCGTGACCAGTCTGGTGAGTACAGTACCCCGGCTGTAGCTATCAGTGCGTTTGAGACCGCTCTTGAGGCGCATGGCTATCATATGGAAGAGTACGTTTGGAAGGCTTGTACCTTTGGTATGGTTATTCTGGACATTTTCGATGGTAGCGAACATGTCGGTCGGGCGCATATTGCGTGGTGTAAGGTTTTTGGACGTAGTTTTAGCGTTGTCGGGCAGATACTGCGATAACCAGTACAAACCATTCGACTGGATTTCCTTGACAAGCGCCCATAGTGTGGTATACTTGGGTAGTTAAGCAACACCACCTAACACGAGCAACGATAATGACGAATAAACTCAATGAAGCGTTAAAAACGGCTGCAAGCGATCTTCGGTTTGTGACAAAATGTTACCTCAGTCTGAACGAGTTGAAAATCCTAACTGACCGGCTTGTCATGACTGAAAAGGTTATGATGTTAAACCCAAGCGTAACGAGAGAAACATGTCAGAAGTTTCATGACGATTGTGAGGAATTGCACGACCGTTTGGTTTCCGATGGTCATATCAATATGGCTTACGAGGTGCGTCGTGTTGCTTGTGAGCTTTTTTCGGATTGTAACACTTGGTACAGAGTTGCCCGTATTACTGACGAAATTGTTCGTAAGGGTTGGACACGCAATAATGGTGAGTCCGAATGTATCGCTCGATGGGAAAGTAGGGGTGGCAAGTGGTGGGTGGAGCTTTGGCGTGGTCGTTTCGATTATTACTACCGCTCTGTTTGTTTTGTCGGTTCGGTCTGTAGTCCGTTCGTGACGAATGACAAGGCTGCAATTGTTATGCAAGCTATGCTTGACTGCGGTCGGTTCCTGCCGGATGATGCGGGTATTCCAATGAGAAGGGTCACATAATGACTATGTCCAATTATACCGATGTTGTTTTTTTCTTAGGCATCATGGTGATAGTGATGTGTTTGCCGTTTTTCCGTTTCTTCCTGCTACTGACTTTCTTGTCACTTGTTACGAACATACCGGTCAGCACGGCGGTGCGTCCCTATGGTACATTGATAGCGAGTGTGAGGAAATTACTGAACAAACCGAGTATGCCGATTTGATGAACGACTTGACTCGTATCGGTTATAACCTTCGTGTGGTTCGTAAGGAATGTTTCTATACTTCCAGTTGTGTCACTGCCAGCCGATGAGGGTAGCCGGATAACCGGTACAAACCATTCGACTGGTTTCCCTTGACAATCACCCATAGTGTGGTATACTTGAATAGTTAAGCAACACCACGAACCAACAGGAAGCTATTATGATTACCGCTTTTCAAGTCTTAAACGATGCCGGATTACAAGGTATGACATTGCAGGAATTATCCGATTCTGAGGCATCGGTTGAGATTCGTCAGCAACCCACCAAAGGAAGCTGGCCACGTCAAAGCCCCGACACATATGTCACGGTCCAAGTGGTTCCTCATGGGGTCACCCCGCTCACTACGTTGAATCACAGCCATGCTAAACGCCGGGGTATCCAGTTGGTATATTGTGGGGAGGGATACAGAAACCGACAGGAAACTATAAGAAGTTCACTCGGTTCAGCGCTGAACATTGCCAAGAATATCGCGGACACCGTAAACGCTATCTAATCGACACAAACCATTTGACTGGCTTTCCTTGACTTCCGCCCACAATGTGGTATACTTGAGTAGTTAAGCAACACCACCCACCACGAACCACGATGACGGGGAAACGAACATGGTACAACGTGTAAGAATCGTAGCCGACAGTGACCCTTTTAACCCTCGTACCGATTGGGACTGTCATTCCGGTCGTATGATCTGTTGGCATCATCGGTATAATCTCGGTGATGAGCACTCGTACGATTCTGACGAATTTCTCCGTGAGTTGGCCTTTGAGGCTTGTGAGGGTCTTGAGGAAAAGGTCTGGGAGTTGGAGAATACCATTTACGACAAGCTTGTCGATCGTGCCATCGATAACGGTCGTGATGATCCGCACGGTTATGCCAGTAGTCTGGTTGACAAGCGGGTGAACGATTATGTCGAGTGTGCCCTTCGCACCTATGTTATCCTTCCGCTCTACTTGTACGATCATTCCGGTATTACCATGAGTACCGGTCAGTTCAGTTGTCCGTGGGATTCCGGTCAAGTGGGTTACATCATCTGTGACGATGAGACGATTCAGCGCGAGTTTGACGGTGATAGGGATAAAGCCGAGAAAGCGCTTGAAGCCGAAGTTGCCGTCTATGACGATTACCTTAGTGGTAACGTCTATGGCTTCATTGTCGAAGAGAGGGTCTGTGACGATTGTGACACTTGGGAAGAGATTGACAGTTGTTGGGGATTCTTCAGTAGTGACGTTCGCACGAATGGTATGGCGGAACATCTTGGTTCTGACGATCTTGTCGAGCTTGCGGCTTCTGCCGATATTGAGTACCAAGTATAATGGAGGGTTATGATGTCTGAACGGGAAAAGCGGATATTAACGGCTGTGCGGATGTTGGTGGCGATTGCCGACTCGGCTGTCGAATATAATGATGGCGCTGAGGGTGAGGTTATTGCCGCCAATTGGGATATTCTCGGTCCACGGTTTCGTGAGACTGTTGAGGCTTATTCCGATTGTCCGAATTACCCACTGTGACGGTATCGGTCACCAGGGCGACGACCAGGGCGACCAGGGCGACGACCAGGGCGACGACCAGGGCGACCCATTGACCAGGGCGACGACCAGGGCGACCAGGGAGGGCAAGCGCACGGGCACCCATACAACCGGCACAAATCATTCGACTGGCTTTCCTTGACTATCGTCCGTAGTGGTGTATACTTGAGTAGTTAAGCAACGCCACCCACCACGAACCACCAAGAGAATTTCCTGCACTCTAAAGCATGATGCCCGCACCTATCGTAAGGGTAGCCGCGAATCTCGGGGATAATAGTCATAGAGACTTCGGTCCCGATCATACTGCCTATCTAAGAAGCAGCACCCACTCGATTGGGTGGGGGTGCAGAAAATTCTCTTGACAACGAACCACGGAGCCGATACCATGTTGAGTAAAACCAAATTGACCGCTTCTTTCGTCTATGCCGGTTACAGTGACTACTGGGGTGGGCACGGTGATACCATATGTGAGGACTATTCCGAACATCTGCTCTATGCCTTCTATGGTAGGGATACCAGTCTGAAGGATATTATCGAACAGTTGGTTGAGGACAGTTGGACCGGTCCCGCCAGTGAAACGCTTTCGGAGGAAGTTACCGAGGATGACGTTCGTAAGGCTTTGCTTGATATGCTCACTAAAGAGGGTCGTGCCAACTATGGGAGTGGCGCGGTTGCCGAGTGTTCTGCTGCTTGGACGGATGAGAATACTCTTGAGGAGTGTCCTGAGTGTGGACATGTCTCCGATTCGGAGGAATGTCCCGAGTGTGGACATGTTTTCGATGACGATTACGATTACGAATCTCCCATCTTCGTTGCCGTCTTGACGCAATACGCGGAACACGGCGACGGGCAAGCTCTCTACTGGCAAGCCCTCCACGGGCAAGCCCTCCACGGGCAAGCCCTCCACGGGCAAGCTTAGCGGCACCACGGACACCACGGACACCACGGACACCATGGACACCACGGACACCAAGCGCCACTACAATCGGCACAAATCATTCGACTGGCTTTCCTTGACTTACGTCCGTAGTGGTGTATACTTCAAGTAGTTAAACAAGACAACCACGGAGAACCGAATCATGGCGAAAACCAATTACACTGGTCCGAACACGTTTGACGGTTTTGACGCAATCCTCACGGGGCAATAAGAATCGGCGCAAGCTTTCCAGCAACGTGTACGCCGAACGGGATGGCAAGGACATAGTGATTATCTTCCACTCGACGGCGATTATCCGGTATCGTCCGGATGGCATCTTTGTGCTGGATAGTGGGGTTGGCAGACTGCGACGACGAAGATCAACATTAACCAGTATTCCGAATGTTCCGTTTGGCAGGACAAGCGCGTCTGGTACGTTTCGTATGGTGACTCCGGTAAGCTTGAATTTGAGGACGGCATGGATTTTAGGGGTGTACGATCCCAGACCGTCACCTAACCCGAACAAACGAGAGAACCCAACCATGGCGTACATTTCGACACTGAGGTGTTTTGTGACGATTGTGGCGAATATATCCGTCGTACTATTGAAGCCGGAGGTTCCGCTCCTGACGACCCGGGGATGAGACCAGTTATGACAGTGATGAGTATCCGAAGTACGTTGATGGTACTTCGGAGTCTGACTGTCCACAGCATTGTGGGGGTGGTGATACCTGTTTCAATGCTATCGAATTTGCCGGTGGTCACAAAGTGGGGGTCTGGTTGGAGAATGACCTAACGCTTGAAGGTGAGACTTACGTAATCGATGCGGTTCTTGAGGGTGGTGACGTTGCCGACCTCTGGCGACCTCTGGCGAGTCTATTACGATCACCTTGATTTCTCTGACATGGTAGTCTGTAACGATTGTGGTGATGACTTCAATCCTGACGACGTTGACGAAGATAACCGCTGTGAGGGTTGTAGGTGTCACACCTGTGATGGTTGTGATGGTTGTGGCGAAGATTTCGACCCTGATGATGTTGACGGCGATAGCTATTGTCTCGATTGCCAAAACTGATTGATACGATTGTCGCAAACCATTCGACCCGCACAAACCATTCGACTGGTTTCCCTTGACTTCCGCTCATAATGGTGCATACTTGAGTAGTTAAACAAGACAACCGGGGTAAGAACTATGGCGAATTACGCGGGGTATCGAAAGCATAACGACCATTCGCACAGTAGTAGCACTTACCACAAGAAGGATGGCACTTCTGTTAGAGCTATCCTCAAAATAGAAGCTTGGGAAGAGATTGACGAGACAACCACGGAGAATCGTAACATGATCAGCGCCTTGCAGACTCTGAAAGACAACGGACTATCAACCGAAGCTCTTCGCGAAGTACTCATCGACTTGATCGACAATGACGATATTGACGATATTGACGATGTTGATGAACATCAGCGTATTGTCGTCCTTGAGTGGTATCTTGGTAATGAGGGTGATTGCGACCCTGACGATTGTGTGTTTGAGAGGAATGAGACCGTCTCTATTTCTCAGAGGGAATATAGGGTCTTAACCAGTGATGAGGCTGATGCGGCTTGTGCCGAATACATCGTTGGGTCACTTTGGGAGTTCAATGTGGATTTTCTCGCCGGTGAGACCGGTATCAATAGCATTGTGTTTGAGGCTCTTCGGAAACATGTCGAAGATAGCAACAGCGCCATTCGATCCATCATTGATGATTCATGTGGTATTGCCGAGTTCGTCGACAGTGCCATATCTGCCGAGGGTAGGGGTCGTTTTCTCGCTCACTACGATTGCCACGAAACTAAGGCTGGTAATGACTGGTATATCTACCGGGTAAACTGACAACCACAACCTACACCATGACCACGGAGAATCGAACCATGATCAGCGCCTTGCAGACTCTGAAAGACAACGGTTTGACGCACGTCCAAGTAGAATCCATTTTGGATGATCTTGTCAATGAGGACGGTTTTGGGGGCGATGACGATCGTCGCTGTTGTGTCGCCTTGCTTCACTATTACGAAGAGGTGGGCGAGTGTGACCCTGACGATTGCGAGGTTTCGTACGGTGAGACCATCAAGGTAGCCGGTAACGAATATCGGGTCTTAACCGATGATGAGGCTGATACCGCCCTCGACGAATATCTGGAACAGATTCTTGACGATGGTAGTGTTGAGGGGGCTGGTAGCAACTATTTCGATCGTGAGGCTTGGAAGAAAGATGCCGGTATGGACGGTCGCGGTCTGTTCCTTTCTTCCTACGATGGGGAAGAGTACGAATGTGGCGATTATCTGGTTTACCAGGTAAGCTAACCACACCACACCACACCACGACCACAACACCTACAACCACGGGCAAGCCCTCCACGGGCAACCCTGGACCCTTTCACGGGTCCCACAATACAAGCGGCGTAAACTCCAGTAACACCACGGACGCGAAGGGCTTGACGTAGCCCTGCCGGGGATACCTACCCACCTTCCAGGGTGGTCGAACGGGTTCCCTCTATGGTTCGACCGGGTGCTTGCTACAATCGTTTCGTTCGGTTTCCCCTGACAAGCGCCCGTTGTATGCTATACTTCAGTACGCAACGGGCACGAACCACGGAGTTCTGATTATGCTGCAACGAACATTTGGCGAGACTGTAGGGCTTGACCCGGTAGTACCGACAAGACCCCACCCGAACGATATTGTGGAATGTCTGGATACGGGGGAAGACAAGCTTCGGCGCGATTGTATATTCGCGGCTGATGGTGCGGCTTTTGCCGATGAGTCCGAACGATTCGAGCACGAGGTTTGTTTGGTTCGGCAGTATCTTGAGGGCTGTATCAAATGGGACGATGAGTTCCGCCGGTCTGACGATTGTATGAGTGAGTACCATTTTATCGTTGGGGAGGATTCTTCCACTCTTGCGGAAGCGCTAACCCTTTGGGCGGATTGGCATACCGATTCCGATTCTACCGATTTTCCGGAATCGATGCGTGAAGCCGTTTGTAACGAGATTCTTGAACAAATGGATGTGAGGGTCATGGTGGGTTATTCCACCTTTGGCGGTCCTGACATTGTTCTCGGTGACTACGAATGTGGCGACACTGAGATTCAGGTGGATATTGAGGGTAATGACATTCTCTCCATCTTATCCGACCATGACGATCTTGAGGCTATTCTCGAAGAGTTGGGTGGCGAGTTTTCTATCACCTCTAAACGTACGCCGGTTAAGAAGGATGGGAAGGTTGTAGGGTGGAAGCACGACAGTTACGTTTCGGGCGACTGTTTCACTCTTATCAATGACACCGATATTCGGTATGTGTTCGGTTTGTCCGATGAGGCGCTTGTTGCCATCTGGGACGAACATTCCAACAAAGTGGATTGTCGGCTCTATCGGGTTAACGGCAAATACTCCGCTGAGTTGTTCTATGATGTTGATGACGATTACGACACCGAGTGGGTGTGCGGGCGAGTAGCCAAGCGCCACAAGTCCATCTGTGCCGAGTTTATCAGTCATCATGATTATGACAGTGAATCTGTCTCTGAGCATCGCGAGCTTCTCTCCGCTCTTTTCGATATTGTCAGTGATACCGGTTCTGAGTATCCTACCACTCCCGGCAGTAATCACATCATTGCCGCCTGGTCCGAAGAAGCGCTTTCTGACGCCGAGACCGATTTTGACGGTCGCTACCCCGGGAAGGATTATTCCTAATGTTCCGTGTGTATTGCGAGCTAGGTCCTGACCGCTCCCATCGTTACTACCGCACCAAGACGGGTATGTGGTCGATGTGGCATTGGGATGCGCAGCCGTTGCGACAATCGGAAGCCCTCCAGATAGCAGAATCGGAGGGCGGTCAAATTGAGCCGATGTAACCCCACTAATAGGGGTCATGCACGACACCACCCAAAGGTAGGGATAACCCTACTTCTGGGTGGTGTTCTTCTCATGGCACGCTACGGGCACGCCACGGGCACGCCAGCGCCCGACCCCTCCCGATACCCTACCCGACACCCGGAAGCCCTCCACGGGCACGCCACGGGCTTGCAATCGGGCACGCCAGAAGATGACCCCCGACGGGAACCCCGCCGGGATACCGACGACCCCGCCGACGACCCCCGCCGACACCCCGCCGACACCCCGCCGAGACTCCGCGCCCGGACCCCCGCCGACACCCCGCCGAGACTCCGCGCCCGGACCCCCGCCGGAACCCCGACGACCCCGACGGGATACCGGACGACGACCCCGCCGAGACTCCCCAAGCCCCAAGCCCCAAGCCCATCAGGGTAGCACCACGGGCACGCGGACGGACAACCCGACCCCAAACACCCCGGGCAACGGCGCAAGCGTACGGGGTAATTCTCGACGCCTCAGGGTATAGTGTAATAACCCCTACAACCGTTACAATCAGTGCCATGGTACAATCAGAACAATCCCTACAATCGGCACGACGGGTAGGGTCGCCGTTATCCTTTTAACCGGGCGAAAATTTGGCAAAATTTTACCCTAACTGGGCTTCAACGCCGCAGGATTTTGGCTTTTCTAACCGACGGAAGTTTTCGCACGGTTTTGACATTCTAACCGTGACCGGCTCGGGCACGGATTTGACATTCACTGGTAGTACACTGAGGATACAGCGATGGCAAGAGAACGGTGGAAAGACATACCTGGTTGGGCGAGGTACTATCAGGCGAGCAACCTCGGGCGGATACGTTCACTGGATAGGGTTGTGCGACACCCTGTCTATAGGTCGATGAGGATAAAGGGTTGCATACTCAAACCCGCACCCTGCAACGCTTGTGAACACTCCAAAATAAACCTCTGTCTTGACGGTTCACAGAGGAGCGAGTGGGTCCATATTCTGGTAGCATCTACCTGGCTGGGACCATGTCCGATAGACCACGAGGTGCTCCATGGGGTCAAAGGACCCCTTGATAATTCAGTGGGTAATTTGACGTATGGTAGCCACAAACAGAATCAACTGGACATGCGTAGGGATGGGACACATTGTGCTCGGGCTGTACGCCGTAGTGATGGAGTTGAGTTCCCTAGTATAATGATAGCGGCTGAAGAAACTGGACTTTCTGGTGGTGGTCATATTGGTGATGTCTGCCGTGGCTACCGAGACACTGCTGGAGGTTTCGGTTGGGATTTCATCGAAGATTCCATTTGACTTTCGCCCAAAGTGTGATATACTTGTAGAGTAAGGTAAGCGACACTCGTAAGTGACTAAGCGCCTAAGCGCCTAAGCGCCTAAGCGCCTCTCAATTTCTCCAAGCGCCAAAAGGAACCAAACATGCCTATAAATGCCTGGCTTATCGCCCTCGACAAAACTCACGAATACAACATCGACGCCGAGGATGCACTCCACATTGAGAAGGTGGAAGGGGTCTACCTTTTTGATCGGAACCAGGTTACACACTGCGGTAGCACGGAACCCTTCTATGACCTGAGATACCTCTATACCATCATCACGGTTGTCGATGGTCTCAGTGACAAGCGCCGGGAGGAACTGGAAGAGAAGTACGCCTACGAGACAGGCAACGACTGCTACGCCCACACCAAGTTGGTTGACAGTATTATCGAGGAAGGTGACCCGAGCCTCGTCGAACAGTACGGCGACCCTGGAGTTGCTTTCGAGAACGTCGAGTATGACGACCAGATGTACGCCGTCGGCGAGCACTATGTCTGCAACCGCCCACTTTAGTTTGACTTTCGCTCAAAGTGTGGTATGCTTGAGTAGTTAAGAGACAATCACTCACCCGAAAGGCACACCATGAAGTGCGAACTCTACATCGAACCCAACGTCTTGAAAGCCCAACGTAAACTCCTGAGGACTCTTATCGAAGGTTCCAGCCAAGAGCGCGAGGACCTGCTCCAGGGTCTCCTGATGATGTGTGACATCATCGCGGAGCAAGATGAATACGAGCCCGTCATCAGCGGCGATGAGCTTGATAATTTCGTCACGACGGTGGTCGAAGGTTGGGACCTTGAGACCCTCATGTGCTCCGCCGAGACCGAACTGACGGCTTACTGGTCCACTCCCGAGGGTCGCGAGGACCTTGCCAACCGACTCGAACTCGACGATTACTTTGCGAAAAGGGGTGATGACGATGACTGAGGTGAAGATCAACATCGATCGTGAAACTCTAAGTGCCCAGCGAGCGCTCCTGAGAAGCCTGGACGTTGATACGCCCGAACAGGTCGAACTACTCGAAGGTCTCATAGCAATGTGCAATGAGATGAACGATGAGGCATCTTATTTCCCCATCATCCAAGACGAGTATCTTGAACACTTCGCCAGGCAGACAGTTGCAACCTGGGCAGTTGGAACCCTGATAGATTTCGCGACCATACAATTGGCAAAGCATTGGTCCACCTCTGAGGGTGAAGAGGACCTTGACACTCGTCTGGAAAATGACGATTACTTCTACAAGAGAGGTGGCTTCGTTAAGAAGGGGAATGGCTATGTCTAAGATAAAGGCTGGTGACCCTGTCGAGACTGTCAATGGCGTCGGTCGGGTGCTTGAAGTCCGCCACCGTGATAGTGGTGTCGACTACCTTATCACCCTGGGAGGTGGTAACACCGATGTGTATGGTGAAGACGAGATCGAGATAAAGCAATGAAGTATCCCGCGTTCAAAATGAGAGGGTCGCCAACACCTAATGATAAGTTGGTGATTTGCGACACATGCCACAAAGCCAAGTGGGGTCCACACTCGACCGGTAGGCAGTCCTATTGCTGCCAAAGTAGAATGAGGGAGGCGACCAGCCAAGAGTACGCCGAAGGAAAGTTAGCGTTGTACGTAGTGGTAAGCAAATTCGAGTTCACTCCCCGCAGAATAATTTGACTTTCGCTCAGAGTGGTGTATACTTGTAGTATAATCAAGAGACAAACACCGGAGCGGGTATGAGTAGGTTACCACTAAGTTGGAGGTACGATCATGACCTCGACGCGATTCAACCAGTGGTGGTTATATTGGGTAGTGTTTCCAACGCACATCAACCTGAAGTGCCTTACCCACCATGCGTAGAACCTGAGCCAGAAGTTCGTTGTATAGATACAACAACTCATGGACATGAATCGGCTGTTATCGGGTGATTGACGCCATCAGGTGACTAAGGCTGTTTAGGAATTTTGATTTGACTTTCGCTCAAAATGGTGTATACTTGAGTAGTTAAGACATCACGAACACCGGAGCAACACGATGACCTACATCAGAACCAACCTTGAAGCTTTCACCGATGGCTACATCGAAGCTGCTCTCTGGTCGTCTACCTACGAGCACACCGAGGGCAATGAGGTATGGGACTCACCCATCGACAGCGATTATGCTCCCGACAGCCTTGCTCCCGAAGCGCTCAAGGCAATGCAAGATGACTGCCGCAAGTTCGTGGAAGAGAATCTTGAGACTATCGAGGCTGAAAAGGACGATGACAACGATTTCAACCGTGCCGGTCACGACTTCTGGTTGACCCGCAACGGACACGGCGCAGGTTTCTGGGACTCAGACTGGAGCGAACCAGGGGCTGACAAGCTGGACAAAGCCAGCGAGGCTTTCGGGGAGTGTCACCTGTACGTCGAGAATGACACCATCTACATTGACTGAGGTTGCCATGGACGTTTGGGAAATTCTCGTGCCGACTACCATGCCTGATGGCAGACCCATCAGGACACGCCAGCATCGGGTGTGGGATAACCAGGTACGTAAGATCACGGGCGGGTTGACGATTATGCCACCCGTACGTGGACAGTGGATTTCGCAAGATGATGAGCTATACCAGGAACGTATGATCCCTGTCCGGATCGCTTGCACACGTGAGCAAATGGACACCATTGCCGATATGACCGCCAAGTTCTATCAGCAAATCGCCATCATGTTCTACCACATCAGCAGCGAAGTTGTTATCAAGACCTACTAAGGGAGAGACCTATGAACGACCGAGACTATGGACACGACGCACGAGACGACGCGAAAGAAACCGTCCTGGAGTTCATCGACCAGATTGCCGAACAACTGAGTGAGGCTGCCGAAGCCAGCAATGACCTGTACAATGACTACCCCGACGGCGACGGGTGGCACCACGAGAACCACGTCGACAAGGCATACACCCTCTTGGAAGCCGCCAACCTGCTCGATCAACTAAGTGAGCATGTGGAGGATGACTATGGTCTCTGGGAAGGTCAACCGCCCATCCAAGCGATCGCGACCCAAGCGGCATTCACGTACGGCAACGCCGTCTATGATGCCTGGCGAGAGTTGATTGATACCATCAACAATGAGTATCAAGACCTTGACGAACTTGAAGATATTGACCTTGACGCATACATCCGGACGTGGATTGCCGACAACTAATACCCAACTGAGAAAGGTTCAACCATGCCCGATTATGACCCTGCTGAATTCGATCATATTTGGCCCTATGACGACGACGACGACGACGACTAACCCACCGAAAGGCACGATGACCGACAACGAACGTATCTTACGTGATGCTCTCACCGAGGCGCTCGTGTTTATCACTGGACTGCTGGCAAAAGACCACTATGATATGGTGGAGCTTGCCATCACCAATGGTTCGAACATCGAGAGGATAGGTCTCGAAGTGCTTCGGAAGGTTGAGCCTGTCGATGATGGTCCCGAATGCTGCGGGTGCGTCAACCGACCATCCTCTGCTCTGGCTGCGAGTATCCCAGACTACCCGGGACGTTTGACCCACGGTGAGCCACCCGAGCCTCAGTTGCGTATATGACCCCTTCCTGGCGATTTGAGAGGGTAGCCCGCCAATGACCAACATTGAAACCCTAGCTTGGACGGCGAGAGAAATACTACCGCTGTACCAAAGTGACTGGCTAACCAAAGCCATGGAAATTTTGAGGGGGATTTCGAGAGGATTGGCGAGGAATACCCCGGAGACATCGACATCCGAGTAGGTTATCCAGGTCCAGACATCTGTCCAGACATCTGTCCAGACATCTGTCCAGACATCTGTCCAGACATCTGTCCAGACATCTGTCCAGACATCTGTCCAGCATGGCTCGGGATGTACCACTATGATGCTGTTAACCATGTCACTGATGAAGGTGTTTTCCGACGGATTTTCATCAACCCCACAATAGATGGGTTAGATGCTCTGGACGTGTTGGTCCATGAGTTGGTCCATGTGGTGACCGAGGAGGAGGAAGGCGGGCACGATGGTATGTTTAGACGTGTCGCCGCAGCTATCGGTATGGATGACAAGGGAACCGCTTCCGGTGCCGAGGGTATTTTGTTGGGGAGACTCCGAGAGATTCAACGGATACTTGGCAGATACCCACTGGTGTTTGATCTCGTGTAGGGTAGAGCCCGTGCCCGGACCACAGGGTGTTGAGAGATCGACACTCGGACCGCAGGGCACGGGACACCCTACAATCCCTACGACCTCTACAGTTCGGGTCACCTTACAATCTCTAGGACCCGGATGACCATTACCAGCCTGGTAATCTCCTAACTGGGCAGGTTTTTCGCACGGTTTGACCTTAACCGAGATCGAATGTCGCACGGTTTGGTAAACATTACGCTGTCACGTAACGGACCATCATCTCACTCGGTGTCACCCAACTCACTCGGACCTTCGTGCCACTGACACCGCCACAGACCTCTTGTGTTGACATTTGGCACTTCGTGAGCGACAGACCAGGTGATTATACACCGTCATGTGACAGGTTGGCGAGGCTCGGAAGTCGGAGGGGGACTTTTCTGAAGACATTTCCTCACCCGCCAGGTGCTAACCATCTGGCACAACAACTTGTGAGGACATGATGTTGGACAAGATACCGGACACCTTGTGTGACCGGATGCGTCGAGAAAGGTCTCCGGGAGGCGGCACCACTGGTTGGAACTTGGAACACCCAGTGACATACTCACCTCCACGGAGACTTAAAACCCAGAACACTCATCGCCAGCCAAAATGGACATAGAAGCTGGACGGTTGGTTCGGCAGGTCATACCCATTCTGAATACGATTACTTCTCAGAGACTATGAGAGTCTCCAACACCGATTGGTGTATCATAAGCGCCAAGCGACAAGCGACAAGCGCCTCATTGCGTTCGTTATGCATCACGGGTCAGGTGTCCGAACTTTGCTTCAAAGCTGTTTACACGATGGAGGGTGGTTCGGTAGTGGTTCGGGTTGATCAGGGTGAGATTGTGCTTGAGGTCATAAGCACAGGCTTCAAGGGCGTCCAATAAACTGCGACCATTACCCACCGCATCCAGTTCAGACAGGTCACCTTTGCCATGCATGTACTTGATGGTGGTTACGGAACCCTTGTCGTTACATCGAAGTGGTCACCGTCACTCGACAAGAGATCGCTCAGGGCTTTCATCCTGAACTTCTCCTCGGCGAGGAACTCCGAGGAGGGTTCACAGTCGTCACGATTTTTATGCTCTTCACACATATCCACTTCCTCGGAGAGACACATATCTCTTGCCATGGCTCGCGTCCGCCAGCCCCAGGTGGTAATCTTCTCGGGGAGTATCTTCGCCATCGCGACTTCAATTTCGAGGATGTGCTCACCAGGTACAAGTAGAACGTCAGCGTAATACCCCAGCAGGCGGTAACATGTTTGGCACACTCATTGATGACTTCGTATCGCTTCTTATTCGTCTCGCTTCTTATTCTCCATGCTCCACCTCCTGTGCCTTGGCAGCCTTGAACCACTCCCCTGTGGAGATTGTCTTGGGAAGGACCTCATTTATCTTGAAGAAAATCTTGTCGACCATCGAGACGATTGGCTCATCCTCTTCGATTGGGTCATCAGCATAGTGTTGTCAGCAGGCGATCACCATGTCGGCACACTCCCGGACGACTTCATCTCGCGTCTTGTAATTCATGGTTACCTCGTTGCTCGTTGTGTGAACTGCTTGAAACCTTCGACATGATCCAGGAAGACAATACCCCTGAGATGGTCATACTCGTGCATGATGACCCGGGCGTTATGACCGGTGAAATAACCTAGATAACGCTCACCGTCCATATTATCCCAGGTTACTTCTATTTTCTGTGGGCGGTTCACCCAAGCTTGAATACCTGGGAAGCTGAGACAGCCCTCGTACCCTTCCTGGTAACCTTCCTCAGACTCTACACACGGGTTGACCATCACCACATTGGAGTAGTTAATCCCAGGTGATCTGGATGAAACAATTAGCCTTGCCACAAAGACCCGGAACAGGATTCCAAACTGTGTGGCAGCTATGCCAGCAGCCTTGCACCTTGACATGTGTGATGTCATGAACTCGACGGTTTCCTTCAAGTCCGAGGGCACCGGGGTGACGACAGCAACAGCTTCGGTCCGGAGGCATTCATCAGAACTGTCGGCTAACTTAGGTTTCATCGTACTCTCCTGATGACTTTTCTCAACACCTCGGACATATCCTGTCTTCTCCATCTCTGTCTAGGTGATTCCCAGTGTTGGAAACAAAGTAGTGGTGACCTACACCATGACCACAGCAAGCACTAGAACAATTTGGAAGAACACCCAAGCAGGCATCATGTCCATCTGGTGTTGGTAGTCGTTTGCATCGTCGACAAGGTCGGGTTACGCACTCAGGCTCGCCAGTGTCAGTGTACACCCATACCCCATCTCTTAACTCGGTCTCCCAACCTCTGAGGGATGCTCTTATTACCATGGTTTACACATCTTTCCCCTATGTAGATGTAGCTGTCACTAACGTGCCAACCGTGTTCGGTCGCCAGCTTGGCAAAATTAGTCAATGTCTCCCAACAGGCGTAAGTTCCGCTAAGCTTTCCGTGTTCATCATGTACGAGCAGTTCCCAATGGTCCGATCGGTATCGACCCTGCATGTGGGTAATGATCCACTTCGGGTCAACAGTCCAGCCGAGTCCTTCGGACAAGATACGAGCGACATACTTCTTGGTATCCATCTCGATAATTTTCTCTGCGAATATCGCAGGGTCATGTAGACGGATATCGTGAAGGGATACCGTGAAGGGATACCGTGAAGAGGCACCCTCACCTGGTATCTTCAATGAGTCCACAGGTGACAGTCTTCAGAGAGCGGTAAGACGGCGTGGGCTTGTTCAACTGGTGAACCTGCCACTCTACCAACCTCCCCTTTTCCCATTCAAGGCCATCGTTAAGTCGCCACCAACATTCTTGTTCTTGCATCAATTTAGCCTTCCACTGTGTCGTGTTCAATTTCCCACGTATACCCAAAACAGTCACATACTGGGCACCATGTGGTCTTTTTGTAACTGTCAAATATCGAGCGACAATTACCACAGTAATACCAGATTTTCATTCTTCAACCCTTTACAACTGCAATGGGTTGCAAACGTTCCCGAATGACGACCAGGTCCTGTTGGTAATCCATTACGGTCTCGATGTTTTTGTAAGCCCCTGGCGATTCGTCCAGGTCCTTTTCGCTACGGATACTGTGGAGGATACCTTGGCTGTCTAGGATGGCTTGCTGCTCTTCCAGGGATAGCGTCTTGCAAGCCTGCTTCCGACCCATCTTCCGTCCGGCTCCGTGTGAGCACGAATGGAAGCTCTCGGCATTCCCACGTCCCTCTACGATAAAAGACGATGTCCCCTGGCTGCCAGGTATGACACCTATCTCACCCAGCTTCGCCGACGTGGCTCCCTTGCGGTGAACCATGACATCCTTGCCATAGTGGTGCTCCATGCGGGCGTAGTTGTGAGCGATGTTGATCGGGGTGTGGAGCATGAACGCATTGCTGTAGGCTTCCTTCAATGCTTCCGTCACCTGCTTCATCATCTCCCGCCGGTTGGCGAGCGCGAACTCGACACAGTATTCCATCTCGCGGATGTAACACTGACCTTCGGAGGATTCGATAGGGAGGAACGCCAGGTCAAAGGAGGATGGTATACCAGAGTACCACTTCTCGTTCAATTTCTTGGCGACATCGTTGTAGTGCTTGGCGACCTTCAGACCGAGGTTACGAGACCCGGAGTGTATTATCACCCACATGTACCCTCCAATGTCCCTCTGGAATTCGATGAAGTGGTTACCACCACCGAGTGTTCCAAGTGACTTGCGGGCGTTGCAGTACTCCCTGTCCACTATGGGTAGGTGCTTACCACCCGTGTCCGGCATCAAGTTTCCCGGTGTTGCGGTGTGGTGCTTGTCGAACCCGGTGGGTATCCACTTCCTGACGGTGCCGAGAATCTTCTTGAGCCTCTCTTGGTCAGGCATTCTCAACCCGGTCTTCATGGCGCACATACCACAACCGATGTCGACGCCGACAGCGTTGGGCACCACGACACCCTTGGTCGCCATCACACCACCAATCGGCATCCCGTAGCCCAGGTGGGCATCCGGCATGATCGCAATGTGTCGGAAGACAAAGGGGAGGTTGGCAAGATTGTGTGCCTGCTTCAGCGCTCCTTCTTCGATGGAGTCTATCCAAAGCTTGATAGGCTTCGCTTGGGTGGTATCGACGTACATTGTTTCACTCTATTGGGGGTTCGAGGGTCACACGATCAATTTTCATTTTCCGTATTCTGCCGTCCTCTTCTTCGATGACAGCCCAGCAGATATTATGCTCGATCATGATGGTCTGGTGTAGTATCGCCTTGCGTTTGTTGTCTCCCACAGTACATCGGCGAGGGAGTGCATAGGGATTATGCCAAGGTACATTTACAGGTTTGTCACTCGGCATTGAACCAACTCTCGAAAATGGTACTCAATTGTTTGAGAGGTAGCCCACCTTGTGTGGACACAACTTCACCGTCTGCCCATCTGACATTACAGAGACGCCGGTATCGCCCCTGCTTGTCCTTCGAGCAGATGAAGACCTCAATAATGTACGGGTTGATTCGCACACCGATCATTCCGGGGTCTAGTGGGTAGACTTCCAACATCACATCCTCCCTGTCTCACACCCGGCGGTATTGAAGATGAACTCCAACGATTCCACGTCGGCATCAGGTACATCACACTCGACCTCACCATCACGGTAGATGGCGATGCCTAAAACGTCACCTCTTACCAGGACCCCATACTCGGCTTCGTCCCGATCGATGGACAAGAGGATAACCGCTGTTGGTTCCATCTGGACGACTATCGTCTCAAGCACACCGGAGCGGTTTGGCAGACGGTAGACACGCATGTGACCGGAGCCTCTTGTCGTAATCTCAGCGATGGTCTCTTCCACCAGACAGGCTTCAGGGTCAGCTTCAGGGTCAGCTTCAGGGTCAGCTTCAGGGTCAGCTTCAGGGTCAGCTTCAGGGTCAGCTTCAGGGTCAGCTTCAGGGTCAGCTTCAGGGTCAGCTTCAGGGTCAGCT
>SDBT01006524.1_pt1 | contig 19336 bp, 12 predicted proteins | sample 2277101 | NCBI WGS metagenome assembly SDBT01 (sample SAMN10404973, study PRJNA504765) | marine sediment metagenome | isolation source: marine sediment core GS10_PC15, 103 cmbsf | place: Arctic Ocean: Southern Knipovich Ridge | collected 2010 | reverse complement strand
AGGTTTATACATCTCTGCCCATTTTCCCGGAGGTGTCACGGGATGGTGAGGATCGGGATAAGAAACGTTTAGAAAAAAAGGTTCATCTCCATATTCTCCTTTAGAATATTTTTCAAGAAAATCAACAGCTCTATCTGTACAATAGGATGTTGGATAAAATTCTTCTGGTATTGGAGTTTTCCGATATATGAAATCCAAAGCAGTTTTCCTTACTTCATCTATAATTGGAACGTATTGTGGAGCTCTTTCTTCTAACCAATCAGTATAATGCCCATTACAACAATCTCCATGGCCCACTATTAAATCTACAGAATTAAATCCATAGAAATTCTTTGGAAAGTCTTCCCTCATTTGGTCATGAAATCTCTTGGTTCTCCATTTTTTATTATCTTCAGCAGATTTATTATGTTTACTCGTAGGACGAACCCACCACTGTAGATGCATTTTACCTATAGCTTTAGTCGTATATCCCTCTTTTCTAAGAGTTTCAGTAAAAGTGGGAACATCTTCAGGCAAATTTACCCCTTGAGTTCTCACATGCATATTAGGATATAAACCAGTAAAAATACAGCATCTATTTGGCATACATACGGGATTAGCAACATAGGCAGAGTTAAATAGCATACTTTCACTTGCGAGTCTGTCTAAATTAGGAGTTTTCAAAATCTTATTTCCGGCGCACCCCAAGTGATCTGCTCTTTGTTGGTCTGTTATAAAAAATAGAACATTCATTCTTTTACTCATAATCTTCACAACTTATATAAATTCTATAATTTAAAAAAAAAGTTTTATTTTCCTTTAAATACCGGCGTTTCTTTATTAGCTCTTGCCCTGCGAACAACGGCCATATCTCTACTTTTTAAAAGTATTTCAAGATTTTCATTTTCAAGATCAAGCATCCTTGATATATCTTCGCGGTAAAAATCGTGTAGAGATTTTTTCATCATTTTTATTGCTAAGCCGGGAGCCCTAGGAGCTATTACGTCCAATGCAATTTCCCTTACGCGAGACATTAACTCGTCAGCGGGAAATACGTCATTAATTAATCCTAGTTCTTTAAGTTCATTAGCCATCAGCTTCTTACCAAAAAACATTATTTCCTTCGCTTTATGAAATCCAAGGTAGAAGGATAATATGAAATCTGAGGAATATTCTCCTTGAATTGCATTTTGTCGAAAGTAAAAGCCAGCATAGGCTTCAGGTGCTGCATAAATTAGATCTCCACCAACAAGAGGCAAAGTGAACCCAGCACCAATGCCCAATCCATTAAATGCTACAATGATCGGCTTAGGGCAATCAAATAATCTCATAGCAGTTCCTTTCAAAGCACGATCATCCATATCAATTTCTTTCATTAGTTCTGGTGTGAATTCTTTTATGAGTTTCGGACTAACATAAAGACCTGAACTAAAAGCATTACCTTCCGGGTTTCCAGTTATGATAAGAACCTTAGCATCATTGTCCGCTTCGAGGTCATCGAGAGCTGTTCGTATTTCTAAAAATGTTATTGGAGAACATGCGTTTCTTCTCTCGGGCCTGTTAATTGTTATAGTACAAATCCCATTTTCTTCTTTTTCATATTTAATATCCTTAAAATCTTCAATATTCATATTTATCTTCTCAATTGTTTAACTAATTTCTGTTTATTTTTACTTATAAATTGTTAAATAACACAAAAAAAAATAAAGTTATAATTTTTTTACTTGACACATTACTCCTTGAAGACAATTAATGCCAATCTCAGGATCATAAGGTGGGTAGAAAGAACATAAAAAGTTTATATTTGTGTTCAAATAACCACCTGCTTCATTTTCCTTTTCTGGCATCCACCACCCATAGACTCCATTTACCGTATCGGGTCGAATACCATCAAATAGTTTCGCTTGATGCTGGACAGCACCTAGTGGGTTTTCAATTACAACAATATCCCCGTCTTTAATTCCTCTTTCATTCGCTGTTTTAGGATTCATTAATAATTCAGGATGTTGTCCTTCCTTCTTAACCCAAGAATACCCCGCTCCACGCGAAAGTAGATAATTCTGAACTCTTCTAGTAGTCAAATAAAGAGGATATCTTTCGCCAAGATGAGGAAGAGAAACTGCACTATCCCCACATTCATGATATGTAGGTAAGGGATCATAACCATACTTTTCCATACGTTCTGAGTAAAGCTCTACCTTTTCCGAAGGGGTTTTAAATCCTTCCTTTTTATATTTTTTATACCTAGGTCTCCAGGTCATTGGGCCAGATTGACTAAGATCATCATAATTCATTGGACCACCACTAGGAAAGGCCTGATCTATAAGATCTTGAGCATCACTCCAAGGTATGTGATTTTTCTCTATATATCCCTTTTGCACCATTTTTTCGGCGATATCATGATAGATTTGAAAACTATCCCGACATCCCTCAGGGGCATCTACTAATTTTGGCATTGTGCTAAGCCAACTTCCATAAGAGCTCATCATCATAAAATTATATTCGTAGACGTGTTTTGATGGTAAAATTAGATCTGCCAAGTCTGAAGTGGGACTGGGAGTATATGCTATTACCATCAAAAAGTCGACCTTCTTCATAGCTTCAATTATTTTTTGCGAACTAGCATATGTCATCACTGGATTGTTCCAAAACACAATCCATGCTTTAACGGGATAAGGTTCATTATGAATCATACCATTAATCAAAGAAGGATTATGTGGATTCTTCATTACTGCGTCAGGACCAGCCCAAAGTGGAAATCTATCGGCCCCCATCATTTGTTCTAGTACTTCCCTTTCTAACCCTTCACCCCCAAAAGCACTACTTGCACCACCGCCTGGTGGACTCTGTGGAAGTCTGTTTCCTCCTTTTACGTCAATATTACCACAGATTGAGATTAGCGCAGCAAAACAACGGCATGCTTGAGTTGAATTAGAGTGCTGACAGAGACCATTATTACCTCGATAGCTAGCAGGTCCATTTGTAGCATACATTCTTGCTGCTTTTACAATTTCATCCACTGAAAGTGTTGTAATTTCAGATGCCCATTCAGGAGTAAATTTTTGAACGTGTTCTTTAAGTTTATCAAAACCTACACAATAATCTTTTACGAATTCCTCGTCATAAAGATTTTCTTTTATTATAACGTTTATCATTGCCAAAGCTAATGCACCATCGCTTCCTGGACGAATTTGAAGATAGAGATCTGCAACTTCTGCTGCTTCACACTTTCTTGGATCAACAACGATAAGTTTAGCTCCATTGCTCATAGCTGCTTTAATATCTTGCCACTGCCCTCCACATGAATGAGGTAAATTCGTTCCAACTAAGAGCACACATTTAGAATTTTTAAAATCTTGGGAGCTCCTATATATTGTGAGAACATCGCCATAGGTTAAAGGATCGGCAGTTTCCGCAGTCCCTTGACAAAGATCTCGATTAGTCATTGAGTTTGGACTTTTTATTGATTTCATAAATAACCTAACAGCGGGCCATTCTGCCATGGTAGCACACACAGATTTGGGGCTATAATTTTTAATTACCTCACCTAATCTATCAGCTGCTATCTCATTGGCTTCGTCCCAAGAAATCTCTTTGAATCCTGAGGATGTCCTTAAGAGAGGTTTTGTGAAACGATCTGGATGATTTATCACCTGCCAATCATTAAGCCCTTTAGGACATGCATACCCTTTACTCTGTGGATGTTCTTTATCCCCTTCCACTTTTATTATTTTGTTATTTGCGACATCAACAGTTGCTACGACGCCATCATAAGAAGGACATGCCCACCAAGGGCAAATTGTCCTAACTTTCCTAATATTTTCATTACTAGTCATCTTTTATTCTCCACTACTTAAACTCTAATTTCATATGAAATTAGTTAAATCACAATATACTTCGAAAATATAAAAAATTATTTAATTTACTATATTTTTCTATATTACTCTTAATATTCTTATTTTAAAGACTAGAAGCTTAAAATTTAAAAAAAAAAAATGTGTTAATAGGGTAAGAATAAGTTATTCCTTGAATATTTTCGGCTTGAAAATGATTGCAGGTTTTGTTCTTTCAGAAAATTTAAAATTGTCCGCTTCTCTTACATTTCCATATTTGGCCATTAACTCATCTAACGGTCCGGCATAAAGAGCTCTCGTTCGACAGGTATTTACGCATGAAGGGTCTTTGCCTTCTAGATGCCTATCTAAGCAAAAATTACATTTTTGCATCTTAGCTCCTTTTTCCGGTCCGAATTGAGGTGCATCATATGGACATGCTTTTAAACACTTAGAATCACATTCCACATTGCCAATACAAACATCGCTGTCTACAATTACTACCCCATCTTCTTCTCGCTTTGTAATTGCCTTCACGGGACATACAGGAATGCACACAGGATCTTCACAATGATAGCAAGGTCTTGGCATGCTACTGACAAAGACTTTTGGATATTCCCCTCTTTCCACATAGAGAATATCCATCCATTTCTGAGGTCCTGCCGGTATATCATTCCAGTCTTTACAGGCAACCATACATGCAAAGCAGTTTATACATCGCGTTTGATCAAAATAGAATCCAACTTGTGTCATTTTCATTTTCACCTCGGAGATTCTTTATCTACCTGAACAAGGCATGTTTTTAAAGCTGATGCCCCACCAGGTGAATATTCGGCTTTAGTTAACGTATTTGGACAACCCCCTCTGTCAATCCCCTTTTCATCGGGAGTGTACCAAGCTCCTTCCTGGATAGCAATAACTCCCTTGACAATTCTTTTAGTAACCCAAGCTTCAGTTGCGAGTATTCCTCTATCGTTCCAAACGTAAATTTCATCTCCCATTTTAATACCTCTAGCTTCGGCATCAACTGTATTGATCCACGCTCGTTGAGGAAGAACTTCTTGTAACCAATCAACTTCTGCCAGTTCTGAGTGAACGCGATTCTTTGGATGAGGAGAAATCATTTGTAATGGATATTTTTCATATAAAGGATCATACCTATCTTCCCAATGACTTAAATATTTTGGTATGGGGGGTAAATCAGGATCCCCTATATCAGCAACTCGTTGTGAGTAGATTTCAATCTTTCCAGAAGGAGTTTTAAAGGGATGATTTTCAGGATCTTCAATCTCTTTTTTAAATGCTACATGAGGTTCTTTCAAGGGGATTCTCCAAATTCCATCCTCTTTGTATTTTTTGTAATCTACTCCATGCGCTTTTATATCTTTCACATTTCTGATCCATCTTCTAATGACCTTATCTTCGTCTAAATGTTTGAAATCCTCAATCCCAAGTTTCTCAGCCAGCAATTCAGAAATTTCTACATCGCTTTTACATTCTCCCATTCGCTCGATTGCTCTATTAATATACATGAAATAAGGTCCAGAGGGCCAAGGACGAGTTATATCTTGTCTCTCCATCACACTAGTCACTGGTAATATCATATCCGCATAGCGTGCCTGTGGAGTCATAAAAAGCTCACATGCTACTTGATAATCAAGGTTTTTTAATCCCTTAACTGAAGCATTACAGTCTCCTAATTGATTTAAGAAATTGTTATTATTCCCCCAATAGAACTTAATGTCAAACGGATATCCTCCAGCTTTACCCTTTAACATTGCATCAAACATTCGATTTGAATGAACTCTTACAATTAATCTATCCTGTAAGTTTATACCTCCTCCTACTGACTTTTTACCCGGAAAATTTTCTTCTACTGCATTCCTTTTGGATGGAGGTATCATTGGACCAAAAAATAGATGAGCATAGGGGGTACCCATTAATCCACCACAGGCAGAGCCACCATGCTTTCCAATATTTCCTGTCATTGTTGTCATCGTGATTGCCATTCGTATATATTGTTCACCCCTTGCACTACGTGCTGGACCTTGACAATCCATTAAACAAGCTGGTTTAGTAGTTGCATACTCACGAGCTAAGTCTCTAATTTTTTGAGCTGGAACACCACAGATTTTTTCAGCCCATTCTGGGGTTTTTTCAATACCATCCTCATCTCCCATTACGTACTCCTTGAATTTATCAAAACCGACAGTATATTTATCTAAGAATGCTTGATCTTGGAGATTTTCCTTAATCATTACATTAGCCCAAGCAGCCATCATCGCTGAATCAGTTCCTGGGATAATAGGTATCCATTCGTCTGCTACAGCAATATCAGTATCGGAATATCTAGGATTGATACTTATTATTTTAGTACCCTTTTCGTGTGCCTTGACAAGATTATAAATGGCATCCGTACCTGAAATCATTCGAGCAGGATCCCATCCAAGTAGAATAATTAATTTAGAATTTGGAAGGTCATCCCTAGTATGTCCTACAAAAACATTACCATAACTAGTTAAACATGCCCAAACAGCACCTTCAGAAGACACATTTCCATGGTGCATAGAAAATCCTCCAAATGGCATGAGTGCTCTAACCATTGCTATGGGAGGGCTATGAAATGCACCAATATATCCACCACTCATTGACATAAAAATGGATCCGTTACCATATTTTTCCTTGACTTTGATAAGATTTTCAGCGATTTCAGTCATAGCTTCATCCCATGAGACGCGTTTAAATTTCCCAGATCCTTTCGGACCGTCTCTCTTTAGGGGATATAATATTCTTTCAGGACTGTAAATGTGATGTCTAAGTGCTCGACACCTTAAACAAGTCCTAAGTTGTTCTTCATCTCCAACTAAATCGTCACCTTCAATTTTTATGATTTTACCATTTTTTACATGCATTAGAAGTGGACACCTGCCACCACAATCAAAAGACGAGGTTGTCCTGATTATTTTTACTTCATCATCATTCGGCTTAATATCTTTACTTTCCACTATTCTTTCACTTTATACTTATAATTTTTTTTTAGATATTTTATTGAGAATATAAGGGTGTTCTATACCTTATATTTTTATCAATAAATACAAAACATTTAGTGAATAATCTTTGATTCAATTTAATCTTTAATTAAGATTTTATACAAAAAAGAGTAGGGAGGGATGGCTGAAATACAAATGTGAGACGTAAGATATATTATATTTGCTAAAAAGTAATATTTATAAAAAGAATTAATTTAAAAGATCTATGCTAACAAAAGAAGATAAAAAAAAAATCGATGAATCGTTCAAACGAAAAGGGCCACTTATGGCCAAAATGCGCCCATTTATGAATGAACTTCGAAAACCCGAAACCAAGAATTCAGTAGGACTTAGGATTGAACACAATGCGAAAAATTATCCTGATGACATTGCTATCTATTTTGAAGATAAAAAATATACTCATAGAGAATATAATGAATGGTGTAATCGCTATGCTAATTATTTTCTTAATTTAGGATTAGAAAAAGAAAATGTAGCTATTGTTTTTATGGAAGATCGACCTGAACTTCTATTCACTATTGGGGGACTAGCTAAAATAGGGGTAATAACATCATTGATTAATACCAAACAACGTGAATCTCCATTAATACATTGTATAACACATGTTCCTGGCAGTGCTTTTTTAATTGGAGAAGAACTTATTCAGCCGTTTGAGGATATTAAGTTTAGACTGGAATTAGATAATGTTCAAAAACAAAGGCTTTACTTTATACCTGATTCTGGAGAGACAAAAATACCTGAAGGTTATATCAATCTTGAAGAAGAGATTAAAAGTATTGATCCAACCAATCCTCCTACTACCTCTGAGATTAGATGTGGAGATACCTTCACTTATATTTTTACTTCAGGTACCACAGGACTCCCCAAAGCTGCTATTATGAAACATGGTATTTCGATAATGGGGGCTTATATGTTTGGACCTGTACTACTTGAACTGGAACCTGGAACTAAAGCTATACTTTATGATACAACTCCTTTATTCCACAGTAATGGCCTTGGATATGGCCTTGGATTTTTATTAGCAGATGGTTCAGGAATTGCGCTTAAAAGAAAGTTCAGTGCCAGCCAATTTTGGGATGACACACGTAAATATAATGCGATTTGTTTCAATTACGTAGGTGAAATATGTAGATATTTGTATAATCAACCTCCAAAACCTGACGATGCCGATAATCCCATAAAGCACATGATAGGTAGTGGTCTAAGGTACGATATTTGGAAGCCCTTCAAGAAAAGATTTGGAATTGAAACTGTTATGGAACTATATGGTGCTTCAGAGCAAGCTCATCCAGTCTTTATGAATTTACATAATATTGATGAAACTTGCGGATTTTCACAAAGCTCTTATGCTATTGTGAAATATGACTTTGAAGCTGATGAACCTGTAAGAAATGAAAAGGGATTCATGGTAAAAATAAAGAAAGGAGAAACTGGATTAGTGTTAGGAGAAATTGAAAATCCCAAAGAATTTTACTTATACAAAGATAAAAAAGCTACCGAAAAAAAGGTTCTGCATGATGTGTTTAAAAAAGGAGATATGTGGTTAAATTGTGGAGACTTACTTAAAGATGTAGGCTATAAACACATTCAATTCGTCGATCGTTTAGGTGACACATTTAGGTGGAAAAGCGAGAATGTATCCACCGACGAGGTTGAAAATGTAATAAGTTCTTATGAAAATATTCATCAAAATGCTGTTTACGGAGTTCTAATTCCTGGAACGGAGGGACGAGCAGGTATGGTATCATTAGTTACAAAAGGAGAAGAATTTGACTTTCAAGCCTTTTTAAGCTACTTAAAGCAATATTTACCGTCACATGCCATTCCAGTATTCATTCGAATTCAAAAGGAGCTTGAACTAACCGCTACACTAAAAATTATTAAAGGGCACCTTAAAAATGAAAGTTTCGATATCGATGAGATAAGTGATCCCATATATGTCCTCCTCCCAAGAAGTTCTGAATATGTTCGTTTGACTAAAGAAATCTATGAGGGAATTTCTGAAGGAAAATATGCTTTCTAATATCCCAAAATTTTTTATTTTTTTACTTTTTATCTCCGTTTATCTCATTTTAAAGGAAATATTATAATAATATTATTTATTTTTATAGGCATGCTAACAGAAGAAGATAATAAGAAGATTCAAGAATCATGGAAGCATAAGACTCCAATTTTAATGAAAAATGGTCCAAAATTAACTGAAATTAGGGAACCTGATTCTAAAGAATCAGTCGGACTCTGGATTGAAAAACACGCAGAACAATATCCCGACCGCATTAAACTCATGTATGAAGATGATAGATATACTCATAAAGAGTTCAATGAGTGGTGTAATCGTTATGCTAATTACTTTCTCAAATTGGGATTAAAGAAAGGAGATGTTGTTGTTGTTCTTATGAACAATAGGCCAGAAATATTATTTATAATTGTAGCTATGTCAAAAATTGGCACGATAGCCTCCATGATTAACACCAACTTACGTGAGGATGCACTAATTCATTGTATCACGCACGTTCCAGGGAGTGCTATTATTGTTGAGGAAGAACTTTTACAACCATTTGAGGACGTTAAAGCTAGACTTAAATTGAATGATACTCAAAAAGAGCGAATCTATTTTTTGGCCGATAAAGAGGATTCGAAAATTCCTGATGGATATCTCAATATTAAAAATGAAATAAAAGATTCCGATAAGTCAAATCCTCCTACTACTCCTGAAATGGTAGGAGGAAATACCTTTGGATACATATTCACCTCTGGTACAACAGGGCTTCCAAAAGCTTCGATAATTAAAAATTCTGCTATTCTAGCAGCCGGTATATTTATGGGCAATATTGTTCTGGAAATTAAACTAGAGGATGTTATGTATTGCACTACACCATTATTTCATAGCAATGGTCTTATTGTGGGATTTGGTAATACTCTCGCACAAGGTTCAGCACTTGCCCTTAGAAGGAAATTCAGTGTAAGTAATTTTTGGACAGATGCACGAAAATATGGTGCTACCATTTTTAACTATGTAGGGGAGATATGTAGATATTTATTTAATCAACCTCCCAGTCCTGATGATCTTAATAATCCTATAAAACATATGATAGGTAGTGGTCTGAGGTATGATATGTGGAAACCTTTTAAAAAACGGTTTGGAATTGATACAGTTAGAGAACAATATGGCGCTTCAGAAACAGCTGTACCCGGTTTTTTCAATATACACAATATTGATGAAACTTGTGGAGTATCTATGAGCCAATATGGTCTCGTAAAATATGATATTGATGCTGATGAAACAGTTAGGAATAAAAGGGGCTTTTTAATAAAGGTTAAAACTGGAGAAACGGGATTATTGTTAGGAAAGATTGAAAATATTGACGATTTTTATATGTATAAAGATAAGAAGGCTACTGAAAAAAAAGTTATTCGTAATGTCTTTCGGAAAAATGACGCTTATCTTAATACGGGAGACCTTTTAAAAGATATCGGCTATGGACATGTCCAATTTGTTGATCGGATAGGTGATACTTTTAGATGGAAAAGTGAAAATGTTTCCACTGATCAAGTAGAGAATGTTATTAGTACTTATGAACAAATCTACCAGAACGCCGTATATGGAGTGAGAATCCCAAATACAGAAGGTCGCGCAGGAATGGTATCGCTAGTTATAAAATCTGGTGAAGTTTTAGATTTTAATGGATTCCTTAATTTTCTAAAAAAACAATTACCATCATATGCTATTCCTTTAATTATTCGGATCAAAGAAAATCTCGAAGTTACGGTAACACATAAAATTAAAAAAGGCATCCTAAAAGAAGAGGGTTACAACATTGAAAAAATAAATGATCCTACATATGTCCTCCTCCCAAAAAGTACAGAATATGTTCCAATGACGAATGAAATTTATAAGGGAATTTCTGAAGGGAAATATGCATTTTAAAATCACAATTTAACCTCGAGATGAATCCATACTTCTTTTTTTTAGATTCTGTTTGTCTCTCAAATTCAATTAGAAATGAGATTATAACAGGATTATGATTTAAGCTTAAAAAAGAATAAGAAAAAAAAATATTAAGATAATACAAATTATCGTATTATATACTATTAGCTACATTAAATCCTTGTGCAACAGCCTCAAGGACACTTTCTGGCGTCCTAGCATCGCCAATCCTTTCTACTGGGATATTTCCTAAAGCTTTAATATCGTTAAATAGAGAATCATTTGGTACAACACCTGTGGCATAGTAGACATAATCTACATCACTGATTACATCCTCATTTCCTTCTGCATTCCTGTAGTTTACATAATTCTCTCCTATATCAGTAACAGTAGTACTTGTAAGAAATTCAACTCCCAAACTACGGCATTTCCTTATAAGAACCCATCTTGTAGTTATCCCTATATTTTTACCCAATCTAGGTAATTGTTCCAAAATAGATACTTTATTTCGCCCATTATGGATCATACCTAAAGCGACATCAAGCTCGAGCGCCTTATACTGGGTAAGAAAATCAAATGCTTCAAGGCTCATTTGTCCATATTTAGCCAAATATATTGCTAACTCAACCCCAGTTGCTCCTCCACCAATTATTACATTATTTTTACCGACAGGAGCATCCCCACTAAATACATCATTTGCAAAAAATACGTTATCTCTCTCTATACCGGGTATATTGGGTTTGACGGGTGATGATCCAGTAGCAATAATAACCGCGTCGGGATTAAATTCTTTGACGGTATCAACAAAGACTTCCTGACCAAGGTGTACATTTATTCCATGTTTTTGGATCCAATAATTGTAGTTATCAATCATCCTTTTGAACTCATTTCTTCCCGGTGGTACCCAAATTATATTTAATAATCCCCCTATCTTATCACTCTTCTCAAATAAATGTACATCATGTCCCCGAATTCGGGCAACTCTAGCTGCTTCTAATCCTGCTGGTCCTGAACCTATAATCATCACTTTCTTCTTCTTCTGAAGTGGTTTTAGCTCAGTTTCTGCTTCATTACCAGCTCTAGCATTCCGTAAACAACTAACGGAGATCATCCTATTTGCAGTATCAAAACAGCCTTGATTACACCCAATACAATTCATAATATCTCGAATGTCACCATTTTCTGCTTTCATAGGTAAATAAGGATCAGCGATTAAACCCCTTCCTATGCAAACAGCATCAGCTTTTCCTGACATTAACACTTGTTCTGCTATTTCTGGATTATTAATTCTATTGGAAGAAAAAACAGGAATAGACACACTTTTTTTTATATTTTCTGCTAAATAACTATAGCATCCTTCTGGAACATCCATAGTTATTTGTGGTACAGGACTTTCACCCCATCCACCTGTTACATCATAATAATCTATATACTTACTTAGGGTTTTCGCAATTATCGCCTTCTCATGATAAGGAGTACCGTCTTGAAGAAAATCATTTCCGGCAATTCTGTAACCAACAACAAAATCATCTGCCCGGGAACGTATTAATTCTAAAGTTTCGAGGGGAAATCTTAATCTATTGTCAAGGTCGCCTCCATATTTATCTGTACGGTGATTGGTCTTTGGGGACTCAAATTGAGCTAACAAAAATCCATTACTTCCAGCAATTTCAACGGCATCAAAACCAGCTTTTTTTGCTCGCACAGTCGCTTCTGCAAAAGCTTGTTGCTCCTGTTTAATATCCTCAATAGTCATCTCTTTTGGAGTGCTTTTTCTTACTTTACTATAAATTGCTGAGGGCGCTATAGGGGTAATTTCCGGAGGAAGACGTGCTATCCCCCCAAAATGAATTAACTGAGCACTAATTTTAACACCATCACGTGCTTTATGAATTGCGTCCGTAGTTTCTTTTAATTTTGGAATATATTTATCATCATCAATCGAAATCATTGTTGGAAACCCAGAGCCATACTTACTGACAGAGCATCCCCCTATAGTTATTAAACCAGTACCTCCTATACTTCGCTCAACATAAAAATCAATAAATTTTTTTGTAACATAACCGTCTTGCCCTAAACCAATATGCATTGCGGGCATTACAATACGGTTAGATACTTCCATATCCTTGATTTTGTACGGTGTAAACAATTTATGAAATTTCAATATTAATCACCTATTTCTAATCTTGTTTTATCTCAAATATATATATTTTAAAAACTTTGCAGTCGCTTCCGAATCTCTTCAAAATCGCCGCCCAATTCTTTAGTCATTATTTGGCCAATTTCCATTCCATCAGAGGGATATGTATGTTCTTCATCACGCTTTTTTAGCCAAATAGCATCTGCTGGGCATTTATGAACACAAACCCCGCACCCTATACATCTTTCTGGAGTAAAAATAACTCTCTTTTCTTCTTTCACAAATTCTATGGCATCCATTGGACAGCGTTTTGCGCAAAGTCCGCATCCAATACATTTTTCCTCGTCAATTTCCCGAATATAATTTGACTTAGTGGTCCCAACTGGCATAGTTCGAGGCAAATTTTTAATCTTCTCATAGTATATGCAATAATCTGGATCGCAATTACATATAGTAGTATTATTAGTCATATAATTTTCAACATTATGAACCAAACCAGCATCAGCAGCTCCCTTTAATATTTCGATAGCCTCCTCTTTAGTAATTTCTTCTCCCATACCATATTTAATTGCAAAATCAGCAAGATCATCCATATGCATACACGTTCGCATCGGATATTTACTCTTTTCGAATGCGGGATCCATATCATGTCTAAGACGACAAGAGCACGCAGAGACTGAAAATCTCCTCCAATTATCGACGTAATTCATCATATGTTCGTGAGGTATAACTTCTTTGTTATCTACTACAGTCTGGTCAATGGGTATCACTCGCATTGGCACCGTAGGACGATTCATAAATGGCCCCCCAAATTCTTCTATATAATATTTATTCATAAGCTTTGCAAGTTTGCGATACCACTCATTATCTTCAGCTATCCACCAAGGCATTCTAAAGAACTGCCACATTGACTCCGCTAAATGATATGCTGCTCCTTTTCCTTCTCCATCTTTATACATATGTCCCTTTTTAATTAAGGCTTCCATCTTTTCGATAAGTTCTTCTTTTGGTATGCCTAATTTCCGAGAGATTTTTCGTGCTGTAGCTGGAGCAAAGGGCAATTTTGATATAAATTCTGCTTCTTCGGGAGTATGACGGTGTTCAAGAATTTGACGAAGAGTATCAGATTTCGGAGGAGGGAGCACAAATTCGCGAAAATGATTAATTAATTTTTCATACGGATCCTTTTCCTTTTCAACCATAATTATTTCACATCTATAACTTTTATAAAAGTACAAGCAAACTTTTAGTCTGCATATTGGAAAATTATTTTACACTATTAATAGATTATTATTCCCAAATTATTGAACTTCTCTTTAAAAGAGGAGAAATTGGCTTTTTCATACATCGAACTATAAAATATATTCTTAAACCTAAAGATTTATTTATTTTCTACTTTTTTTTTTCAATGATGAATATTGCGATTATCTATTTTTCAGCAACTGGAAATACTGCTAAAATTGCCAATACTCTTATAGAAACTCTTGAACCATATGAAGATGTATACATTGATAGTTTTGATATAACTTCATTATCAACTAGAGCGACTAAATTAGATTTGGATAAATATGAAGGTATATTTTTTGGTTTCCCGATTTATGTATTAAGGGCACCTAGGATCCTTGTAGAATGGCTTAATTCCTTAGATGATGGTAAAAAGAAGAAAGTCTCAACCTTTTTTACATATGGGGGGGTCATTGTTGGTTTAGCACATCACGATATGAAAAATATATTAGAAGAAAAAAATTTCCAAGTAGTTAGCAGTGGAGAATTTCTCGGAGCTCATACATATAACCTCGCAGGATTTAAATCTATGGTAGGGCACCCTAATCAAGATGACCTCGATATAGCTAAAGAATACGCTAAGAAGACGTATAAGCGTTTTATCGAAGAAGATAGTGAATTAATTGAATTACCTCCAGCAGAATATAGTGAACGGTTTGTAAATAGAATACGATCAGCAGAACATAGAATGGTAAAAACAGAACACCCTTCAAGGAGAGGGGAAGTTTGTAGTATGTGCCGAAAATGTGAAGAAGAATGTCCAATGGGTGCTATGGATGCTGAATCTGGTGAAGTAAATACCCGAAAGTGTGTAGCATGTTTAAGATGCTTGGCTAATTGTCCTGACAATGCCCTAAAGTTTCCAGATATCGCAGAAAGACATGAGATGGCTAAAAAAGTATTTAAATTAACTTCCGAAATGATAGAAAATCGAAAAAGTAAATACTACCTATAAAGTTGCCTTTGTTCAAAAAATTTAATTATTTTTCAATTATATGATAAGTATGAATATTGCGATAATCTATTTTTCAGCTACAGGTAACACCGCTAAAGTTGCAAGTGCAATAAGTGAAACATTAAAAAGATATGAAGACGTTAATACTGAAGAGTTCGATGTAACAAAGTATTCATCAAGAGAAGGCGAGATAAATTTTGATCGATTTGATGCATTTTTCTTTGGTTTTCCCGTTTATGCATTAAGAGCTCCAACAATCATGAGAAATTGGCTTAAAAATTTAAAAAATGGACGAGGAAGGAAAGCTTCCGCATTCTTTACATACGGTACTGTTGAAACTGGTATTGCACACCATAATATGAAAGAAATTTTGGATAATCTTAATTTTCAAATAGTATCAAGTGGAGAATTTGTAGCTAGTCATACCTATAACAGAGCTGGATGGGATTTAGGAAAAGATCGTCCTAATGAAGATGATTTGAATGTTGCTAAAGAATTTGCTGAAAAAACTTATATACGATTCAAGGATCCAAATGAAGTCAAAATTCAATTAGATGATTCTAAGTTAACAAATTTTAATAAAACTTTTGTTAAAAGGCATGCTCGTTTGGAAGCATCGCAACAAATAAGACCAAAAAATCCTTCTAGAAATGGCCAATCATGCAGTATGTGTATGAAATGCGAAGAAGAATGCCCTGCAGATGCTATGGATGCAGATTCTGGCGAGGTCGATCCTGCAAAATGTGTAGCATGTTTGCGTTGTGTAGATATTTGTCCTGACAAAGTTTTAAAATTTCCCGATGATTCAATAAGAGGTAATGCTATTCAGAAAGCGGCTAATTTAACACACGAAGAAGTAGCAAGAAAAAAAAGTAAATTTTTCTTATAGCCTTCGGTAATTTTATTTTAATAAAAGATCTCAAAAAAGATCAAAAAAATTTAATAATTTATCTTTTTTTTTTAAACTATGAAAATAAATTTATTTTACTTTAGTGCTACAAATAATACTGCTAAAATTGCCGATGCGGTTGCTAATAACTTTGAATCATATGAAGATATTGAAATTGAAAAAACAGACATAACGTCATTTTCAGCCAGAAAAAATAAGTTCGACCTTGATGAATTTGACACGTTAGTTTTTGGTTCTCCAATATACGAGTTAAGAGCCCCTAGAATTGTAAGAGAATGGCTTACATCTTTAGATAGTGGCAATGGGAAAAAGGTCTCAACTTTCTTCACATATGGGGGCGGGACTCCTGGCATAGCTGCACAAAATGCCAATGATATTTTAGAAGAACGAGGTTTTCAAGTAGTTTCCAGTGGTGAATTCATTGGGAGAAATGCTAATAATTTGGCGGGATGGAATATGATGGAAGGGCGTCCTAATCAAGAAGATCTCAATGTAGTTAAGGAATATGTAGAGAAGACATACTTAAGGTTCATCGGAGAAGATAATCGACAATTAGAATTACCTCCACGTGAAGTAAGCGAAAAACAAGCAGATCGGGGGGAAGCAATAGGAAAGAAAAGACGAAAAGAAATGCCCAAACCATCTAGACATGGTGAATCCTGTAGTATGTGTAAGACATGTGAGGAAAATTGTCCTACAAACGCAATGGATTCAGAAATAGGTGAGGTAGACCCAGAAAGCTGTATAGGATGCTTACGTTGTGTATATAATTGCCCTGATAAGGCTATGAAGGCTCCTGACCGTTCAAAAATGGAAGCTATGGTTTGGAAAGTGCTAAAACTCACTCCAGAAATAATGGCATCTAAAAAAAGCAAATATTATCTGTAAAAAGAATTGTAATGGATTAATATAATTTTAAAAAAAAAAAAGTTTATTAAATTAGAGCCCCAATTTTTTTCGTTGAGCCATTAATTCTATTCTTTTATCGCCTCTAAGGTCATAATATTTCAATAGGATGATAGCTGCAATCGTGTCAAAAAAAACCGGAAATAATCCTGTGTGGATACGTATTCCTAGTTTCGCAAGCTCGGTTTGCTCGGCGGCTCCTGGTTGATATCCTGTTGCGATATGTACTCCTGCTATTACTAGTCCCACGAATACATACGCTGCTCTAAAGAAGAAATTTCTTATACCGACGAGCCCAGCTTCTACGTGCCTTCCACATGCTACATTCACCGCATCCATAGTATCCGCGACAATACTCCACATCGCTGTAGCCATGGCAGCATTTCCAACACCTCCCCATACCACCGATGGAAGTAAATCAATTACTGTATTCGCATACAAAGCATTTGTGTGCATAACACCGAAACAAAATATTCCAATCGTTAGTAAATATATATGATCAATTTTTTTACTAAGCCACATACTCCAGATAGGCAATGAAATTAAGAAAGATAGAAAAAATACTACAAAGACAATTTGCATATCCTGAACGGTAGCATTGAGCACATCATGTAACATAAATAACATTGAAGCAGCATTCAAAGTTTGGGCTAAAGTGAAAAGAGTAACTGCTAATGTGACTACCATAAAATTCTTTTGCTTAAAGGTAATTTTAAGAAATTGCCAATAGGGCATTTTTTGTGTATCTAGAAATTCAAAAATTTGGAGATATCTCTTTTTAACTACTTCATTTTCATAAACACCAGGAATAAGGAAAATTAGGAAAATTCCTAAAATAATAGAAGAAATCAAGCCAAATCTTTCATATGAAGTTCTATCTCCGTATCTTACAACAGCTGGCACAATGATTTCCTGTCCCAGTAAGGAACCGAAGGTGCTACATAACATTATAATTGTTGACCCTTTTCTCCGTTCATCCTTAGTGCGAAAGATATTACCAATTCCACCGAAGTAGTGATTGGTGTAAACTGTGTAGAAAGTGTCCACAAGGCATGTTATGATCACCATATACCAAAATAAAGGCCAAGGATTAGACTTTACATCGCCGAAATCAGGTACTGCGAAAAGGAAGTAAAAGCTTATTATAAGAAAGATCCCCCCAAATATGACCCAAGGTGTTCTCAAACCTAATTTTTTGGACCACTTAAATGGTTTATCTGTAAGGTAACCGATAAGAGGATCGTTGATCATATTCCAAATCGCATAAATAACAAATGAAAGCCCTACAAGGATTGAAGAGAGTCCTAACTCGACTTCATAGTAATAGAAAATTAGGATAGTGTAAGATGCTATAATTAACTGAGCTATTATACCACCTAATCCAAATTAAGTTATATATAAAGATAGTGCTTACAGAGGGTAAAATTTTTACAATACTGACAAACCTAAGTCTTTATTAATTAAAACCTATAAATTAAATTAAAAAAAAAAATTAATATTATTACTTTAGAGATTCATTTCTTTTCTCTTTTCCATTAATGCGACTCTAGCATCCCCTTTAAGGTTATAATATTTCAAGAGTATAATCGCTGCAAGTGTATCGAAAATAACGGGAAAGAGTCCTGTGTGGATTCGTACTCCCAGTTTCGCAAGTTCGGTTTGTTCCGCTGCACCTGGCTGGTAACCAGTTGCAATGTGTACACCAGCAATAACTACTCCTACAAATACAAATGATAACCTAAAGAAAAAGTTTCTAAGTCCAATTAGTCCGGCTTCTACATGACGCCCACAAGCTATATTAACTTCATCCATTGTATCCGAAACAATACTCCACATTGCTGTAGCCATCGCACCATTTCCAATACCACCCCATATCACCGAGGGAAGTAGTTCCATTACAGTTCTAGCATACAAGGCATTGGTGTGCATTACACCAAAACAAAAAATTCCGATTACTAACAGATATACATGTTCAATTTTTTTGCTAATCTTGGCCCATATTGGTAATGAAATCAGAAAGCAAGCAAAAAACACTAACATTAGAGGAGCAAGGTCCTGAATGGTTGCATCGAGCACATCCCCCAACATATAAAGCATTGAAGAGGAATTTATCGCCGCTGCTAATGTATAAAGAGTAACAGCAACGGTGACAGTCATAAAATTTCTTTGCTTAAATGTTGTTCTAAGGAAATCCCAATATTTCATTTTTTGAAGGTCTAAAAATTCAAAAATCTGAAGATATCGCTTTTTGACCGCTTCATTTTCATAAACACCAGGAATAAGGAAAATTAGAAAAACCCCCATAATAATACAAGCGACCAACGCGAATTGTACATAGGAATCAATATTAC
>SDBT01006522.1_pt1 | contig 19339 bp, 42 predicted proteins | sample 2277101 | NCBI WGS metagenome assembly SDBT01 (sample SAMN10404973, study PRJNA504765) | marine sediment metagenome | isolation source: marine sediment core GS10_PC15, 103 cmbsf | place: Arctic Ocean: Southern Knipovich Ridge | collected 2010 | reverse complement strand
TTCCTGGACGTGCTTTGTGAGCGGGCGCGGTGGCGGGTGCGGGAGTTGGAGCGGCGATTCGGTGAGAGGCTCCAAGAGGAGCGGAAGGTGCTCCCGGTGCAGTGATGGGTGCGTACCTCGGGTTCAGCTCTGTAAAGGAGTGTGAAAGCTTCTTGCGCAACCGACACATGTGGTTCGCGCGAGCGGTTGCGAAGAGGTTTCCGCCTGCGGAGCACCGCCGGGTGGTCGACGTCGGGGGGTACACCGGGCATACGGCTCAGGCGCTCAAGAAGGTAGGTTACCGCGTCGTGGTGACCATCGACCCTGAAGGAGAGCGTTCGCCTGGAGTGGCTCTGCGTAAGCGTCGGTTCCTCGTACAGGATGCTCAGGGTTTCGACCTCGTGGTGGGCTTCCGGCCATGTGGGGCCAGCCAGAAAATCATCCGCGCCGGTAAGTATCGCCCTGTTGCTCTGTTGCCCTGTTGTTGCTCGAAGATCTGGCCTCCCATCGTGGTGCGGGGCAAGACCATCTGGCCGTATCCGATCAGCGGCATAACCAAGTTCTTCCACACGTGCGGCGTGAAGTTCAGCCGCGTCGGTCCGGTGTTCATGACGAGAAAACGAGGAGACGCGTGAGTAACGAGGACACGAAGGAGGTCCCCGCCCATGTCCGGGAGACAGCCATGGCGATGGACCCTCAGCACATCATGCTGTGCAGCGAGTACGGGCACGTTCCTCTTCGACTTCTTGGTGCTCCGGGGCCGTCGTTCGTAGGCGTTCAGCATAAGCCGACCAAGCGAGAGTTCGCACGACTTTTGTTCTGCACGAGATGTGGCGGCGTGTATTGGGAACCGCAGGGGAATGTATGAGTACCGAAATACGAAAAAACGACAAGGACGATTTATGGAGAAAAGCTTTCAAGCAACTGCTTTCACAGGATCGAGCAGGGGCTGTGTCAATTGTACGGAGGTGGGTATGCCGCGCGGGCGATGTTTTCGATCCAGAAATTCTGCTTCTGGATAACGCTCATTTGACGGAGGTGGCAGTGGCGATTCGGCGCCGTACCTTGGAGTCTAGGACGTACAAGCTTCGTCTTGTACGAGCCGCAGTTTTGGAAGCGCAAGCAGAGACTCTCCAGGCCATCCAGGGACTGGAGGGGTTGGATGAGGCGGTGCCTGGATCTCTGCATGATGCGCTGGGGTTGCTGGAATCTGCGTTGACGCTTCCGCCACTCTTCGACATCAAACGGAGCAGCGACTGATGTGTGACGCCGATGCACCGGGGCCGGAGTTTTACTCTGACGGTTGGATTCGTGCTCGTAAGGAGCACGAGTGTTGCGCGTGCGACGAGACTGTCCGAGTCGGCGACCTTTACCACTACGCCAAGGGGAAGTGGGACGGGGACTTCGACACGTTCAAGCATTGTGCTCGCTGTTGGAGATTGTTTGCGCTGTTGAACGATCTGCGACCTGGCGAAGTTGCTCTGGGGCTCGACTGCGGCGAAATCTACGACGGTGCTCCTGAGGACCCCATGCACATCATGGCGTTCATGACGGTGGACGAGGCGCAACGGTACGCAGCGCGTCAACGTCCAGCTCCGAGAGACACGCTTGCAGATAAAGCAGCTTCGTATGCTCGATACGGCACTCCGACAGAGCATCGGCTGAGGTTACGAGAGTGGGCGAGAGGAGCATGACCACCCTCAAGCTCATCCCGAAGGCGACGGAGATTCCAAGCGCCGACACGTTGAAGGTCGGGGACTGGTACTGGGTCGAGCCGGACGAGGACGACGAGGGTGACGACAGCTGGCTTGGGTGCATCGTTCACTTGGGTTCGAACTACGCGAAGCTCGAAGGTGTGTACTTGGAGGAGCGGGTGCACTTCGACGTGTTCGCGACGAGGTGTCGTCGTGAGGACCAACCTGTCGCGGTGATCGACGGGCGCATCAACCGGCACAAGGGTGAGTTGGCGGAGTTGATGGTCAAGATCCACGAGGTCACGGCGAGGTTGGGTGTGGGGGTGGACGCGCCGCCTTCGGACACGCAGGCGTTGGCGACGACGGGGCGCCAGCTGGTCGCGTACAAGAAGGCGTTGGTGAAGGCCAAAGATGACGAGCTGCCTGCGCTTTTCAAGAAGGTGGAAACGGTCCACAAGAAGCTGGCGACGTGGATGACGGGGCAGCTCATCCCGCTCAAGGCTCAGAGTGCCGGGATGAAGTCCAGCATCGCCAAGGTAGAGGAGCGGATCTTCAGCGTCGAGCTATACGCCGGTCTCTCCGAGGACGTGGTCCAGGTTGCCAAGGGGAAGGCGGCGTCGCCGAGGGAGAAGCTGCATCTGATGCAGCGGATGCACTTCATGGACGAGGAGTGCTTGGTCAACTACCAAGCGGGAGGGATGACGTTCGAATCGATCAAGGAGTTCGATCAGTGGCTCAGGAAGAAGGAGAACCGCGATCGGCTGTTGCCCTTCCCGCGGTGCTGCATTGCGTTCCGCGTGCGGCGGTACGACAAGCCGCGGGATACGCCGACGCTGTCGTCGTTCGTTCGGTTCATCTTCGGTGGGGACAGTGCAGAGGACAGGGCGACGTTCTTGTACGTCCGTAACGGGGCGCAGTTGTACCGTGTGGAGACGAGCATCGACTTCGGCGAGACGCTTTTCCCGAACACGGACCGTTCTGTCTTCGGTGCAGAACATTTACTGGCGAAGAGATCGTACAGCACGTTCAAGATCGTATCGGCTCGGGAGCATAAGGCGATGGTGGCTGCGCACACCAAGGAGATGAAGGAGTGGCGCAAGAAGGAGAAGAAGGGTCGTGCGGAGCACAGGGTGGCGATGGCGGCGTGGAAGAAGCTCTCGAAGCGAGAGCAGCTGGATAGCAAGCCGCACTTCTGGGCTGGGTGGGCCCCGACAGACGAGACACGGGGGTACGAGGCGTTCGACCCGAGCAACCTCTACTACGACGACATCAGCAAGCAGCTCGCGCAGGACATCAAGGACTACAACCGGATCGGGCTGCTCCTACAGGGGTTGTTCGACCGGTCGCCGGTGCTGCACCCGCACCCGAAGGTGAAGTTGTGGACGGCCGAGGGGTTCGATGAGGCGATCAAGCTGATCTACGACAAGGACAGGGCGCTGCATGCGGGTCCCAAGCCTGACTTCAAGGCGTACCAGCAGAAGCTCAACGCGTCACTCAAGAAGGGCTCGGTGACTGTGGGGCAGCAGACCTTGTGGCTGGAGTACATGGCGGAGACACATCGGGAGGCCCCGGACTACGCGAACGTCTATCAGCCGATGGGTGACCCGGGTCCTGGCGGCCTCGCGCGTGTCGAGGGGTTCAACAAGCGCTCGTTCAAGGTGACGTTCCGATGGAAGCGGGAGAGGTCGTGGCGTGGCGACACCGCATGGAAGCGGCGTCATGGTTACGACGACTGGGACAACGTGGAGGTGCCGGGGGTCGGTGCGTCGTTCACGTGTGAAGCTGGCGCTCTCTTCAACGTGGACGCGTACACACCAGGCGACTACAAGCAGTTCTTCGAGGACCCGCGAACGCGGGCGGACTATCTTCAGTGGGCGCCGTTGTTGTTGACGGCCGAGGACTACCACGCAGGGAAGCGGAAGGTCGGAAAACGATGACTGACCCAGACTGGGTGCGCAAGACGGCGTTGACGCTGACGGATGACGGGTGGTCGCTCGCCAAAGTGCATGCGGATGACCTTCCGGAGGCTGGCGTGCGAGGAATCGTCGCTACGACAGCAGGCTTCATCCCTGTGTCCGGCGCACAGGCCCGCGCCCTGCTCGCGTACCGGAACGAGGTCGCCGCGGGGCTATCGCCTGATCAGGCTGGCGAGCTGGCCACCATCATCGATGGGGACGGGTATTGCTCGCTCGTCGATGTAGCGGAGTTGCTGCATGTGGATCTGATCCGAGACCTCGATCCGTGCGGCATTACGTTGAACTACGAGGTCACCTCCTTCGGTCGCGAGATCGCCCACGTACTGGAGGCCGACAATGGGTGACCTGGATCCAACACTGTTGGTGAAGTTGACTGACGAGGACTGGAGGAAACTCGAACTCTGGAAGGTACGTGGGTGTCCTGTGATCGACTGGTGCGGACCGATCGACGATATCGGTATCGTCGTCGAAGAGGCTGAAGCCGCGCTCGCGTATCGGGACGGGGTTGCCAGGGGGCTGACCACCCAACAACGGGAGTGGACACTGGAACTGCAAGCCGGGTCTGCCGACGACCCTCTCGGCAACGGCCACAAGCGCACCCTCTACAACCTCCGCAGTAAGCGGGTCGCTACTCGCGGACGGCGTCGGTGGTCGTTGACACCCTTTGGCCGCGCAGTGCTCTGCGTACTGGAGGCTGACTGATGGCTGACCATTGGAAGGACACGCTAGGCCAGGTGCTTGTCGAGCTGCGTGAAGACGAAAACGTCGAACTGTTCGTCGATGATGGAAGCTGGGCAGGCGATGCTTCAACCAAGATGTCCCTCGACGATCTTGTGCGGCTAGGACACTGGGCGCAGGCTTGCCTCCTGCCGCAGGCAGGAGGGCCGATCGACCTCGGGGTCGTTCGGGCTTTGAAGCACGCCGAAGACGGTGAGCTGACAAGCGCTGACACCAAGGCGCTCCTTCAGCAGCTGAAAACTACGGGGGAACTGGGCACACCGATGACACGCGCGCAGTTCTACGTAGCAGCGGTCGAACTGGATCGACGCAGGTTGCTCAAACTTGCGTGGCGGCAGCACGTCCGAATACGAAAGCTCGTGGCGGCGCGGTCGCCAGAGGCCGACAATGGGTGACGGGACCTTGGACGAGCAAAAGCTCCAACGCGTCGCTGATGCGGCGCCCGAGCTTGAGGACAAGCATGGTGCGCTCACGACGATCGGGAGGTCGACCGTGGCTGACCTCCAACAATGGGTGCGCAAGACGGCGCCTAGCTTTGGTGGTTGGGAAAGGCTCGAAGCCTGGGATGCTGCGGGACGACCAGGGGGCCTTGAGGACGTGCTCGGTATCGACGAGGAGCAAGGCGAAGCTCTTCTCACACACCGGGACGAGGTCGCCGCGGGGCTGAGTGAAATGGAAGCCGAAGTGCTTGCTGGCATGGGAATCCCAGACTGGATGCCCATGTCCCCTGCTATCGCCTTAGCCGCGATGTCGCTCCTGAAGAATGGAATGGCGACTAGGTTTTGCAAACAGACCCCTTTCGGCAGCGCAGTGTTCCACGTACTGGAGGGGGCACCGTGACGCTCAGCGTTTCTCAGCCGATGAGAACTGGTGAGCGCTTCGGCGCCTCGTCGTGCATTCATAACACCGTACAACTCGTACTTCTTGGTGTTAGTGGCCGGTCAAAAGCCGGTCCGTGTACGTCGGGGACAACCGTCGCAGCGCACGGAGGGGTCGGGGGGACGTCACAAGTGCAAGAGGCTCCCCGGCCCCTCCACTTTTTTAACCGAAGGAAGGTGGATGATGGTTGAGCTGAATTTGACTCTGTTGAGTAGGCTGACGGACGAGGACTGGAAGAAAATCGAACGCTGGGAAGCCCGAGGCCGTCCGGCGATGGTCGACCGCATTGAACTCATCGAAGCGCGATCAGAGGCTGCTGTACTTCGAGAAATCCTTGCAGAAGAACATCGTGCTCTTCCTCCAGAAGAACGCGAACGCCGAAAGGCCGCATCGAAGCAGTTTCTCATTTCCACGATCATCGGCGCCGTCTGTCATAGGACACGATAAAATGTCTACACCGTACACAATCGAAGAAGTCCGCATCGAGTTTTTAGAGAAACTGAACGGCTTGATCCGTGCTTGGGACACGATGGAAGGAAAATATACGCAGGCCGAGCGTATGGAAGGTTTAGTCCACTCGATACTTGCGACGTTGGATGGCTGTACGCTTCTTCCGGCGTTTCAAGTTGTCATATCGCCTCATCGTGCTGATCGTGCGTATCACCAGGGCAGAGGGGAGCGTTGGTATCCGGTGATTGAGGGAGTGACCCTCGACGGGGATATTCGGGCTGGTGTGATGCTTCATGAGGAATGGGGGAGTTTTCGCATGCAGAAGGCCGAGAAGAAGAAGGCCAAGAAGAAGAAGAAGACCGGGAAGAAGAAGGCCAAGAAGAAGACCGGGAAGAAGAAGGCCAAGAAACGAACTGGGTATCGAAGACGATGACTAAGGCCCTCATGAGGCGTCCGTGCACGGCGCTCGTCCGCCAAGATCAGATCCTCAAATTTCGTACCGTTGCAATGCAGGTCGCGGGACACCTCTTCAAGGAAGAGCTGGACTGGTACTGCGAGAACTGCGAACTGCGTCATGAACCGCCGTATGACGGTGATGAACTGGACATCGAGCCGTGTCCGAACCCGACGCCGAGTCGTTTTGAGGAGATGCTCATGGACTACTTGCTCAGGAACACGCAAACCGAGGAGCCATCATGAAGGCACAAACCAATCCTGAGTACTCACGGGGGAAAGCAGTCGACCCTGAGATCAAGTGGCGACTGTTCCGTGCACGCAGGGACGGCGGGAAGAGTCTTCCGGCCGTCAACGCACCAGCGGGGCTTGCTGCTGCAATCATCAAGCAGATAACCGAACACCCGGAGACCTACGCCCAGGAAGCATGGCACTCCGATTGTCGTACCAAGCACTGCGTTGCGGGTTGGGCGGTCACGCTGGCGGGCGACGATGCACGCTCGGCCGAAGCGCTACTCGGGACAGCCTGTGCCGCGAAACTTGCTCTCGGACTCAGCCTGGATGCCGTGTGTCCGTTCGGCCCAGCGGATGACCCCTTGCCGTGGCTCAGAAAGCTTGCGGTCGAAGGGCGCCCACGTGAAGAGGAGCTGGGGATCGATGCCTGACTACAACTTCAAAGATTACCTGAGTCGACCGATCAAGATCTTCTGAGCCGTCATCGTCCGGTACGGTCGTACCTGCGATAAAGGCTTCTTGCCCGTCTACTCCGTCGACACCGAGGAGGAAGCACGCCTGCTGCTCATGCTGACGTGTGGCACCGTGAAGGAGGGTCCGCATGCGGGCGAGTACTACGCGGAAGAGCTTGCCCACGAGCAGACGTTGGACAACCTGTTTGTGTTCGGCGAGCGGCTGGCTGAAGTGCACCGCACCCGGATGCCGAAGTACTCCCCTGTTCTACAGAAGGGTAGGAGGGTTCGAGAATTTTACGAAGGTGTGGCGGAAGCGTTGGGACCTCGACGATGAAACGGCATGTGACGGTTGACGGCGTCAGGATTCGTGTGGACAACCTTCCGTGTTGTTGCTCCACAGACGCCAAGTCTGGCGAACGAAGTGCGAAGGCAAAGGCGGAGTATGTCACGCGGTAAAGGTATCGACTGGGATGCTCAGCCTCTAGGGGAGGTCCTTGATCGGGAGCTGGCGGACAGGCTAGGAGTGACGAACGGATCAGTCGCTCTCCAACGTCGCAAACGTGGGATTTCCTCGGTCTTCAGCAAGCGTTACGTCCACATCGACTGGGACATCCAACCACTCGGAGAGCTTTCAGACAATGCTCTCGCAGAACAGCTCGGAGTCCATTATCGGATCGTGAAGGAAGAGCGAGAAAAACGAAGACTCACCCGGTTTGGGTCCATTGAGATCGATTGGGACGTTCAGCCTCTTGGGGTCGAATCTGACGCTCAGATCGCGAGGTGTCTTGGAGTGTCTTATGGGCGCGTAAAAAGTGCACGTCAAAAACGGGGCATCTCTCCGAAGCCTAAGCGTGATCTTTCAGCGTCGTTGACTTCGGACGAGTATGCGATCTGCGGTCACTGCGAGTGTTTGTTCGTGCCTTCACGGCGCCAACTCAAACGTTTACGTTCAACCAAAAACAAGGACCGCCGAGCTTCGTGTTCCTCCACCTGTGCCGACGCTCGTCGTCAAAAGCCTCGGAAGGAACGTCCTCTTCTAGGGCCGTGTCTGACGTGTGGCAAGCGGTTTCGTTCGCTGCGAACTGAGAAGATCTACTGCAATCTGGAGTGTTGGGTCTCCTCGGATCAGTTCAAAAAGCAGTTAGAGGTCATCGGTCAAAGGGGCGCTGAACGGGTAGCTGAAAAAGCAGCCTCTGCGGATCGTGGTGAGGACGTCGCTGGTCACCCGCGCGTCCAATACACGTGCCTTGAGTGTGGCAAGAAGTGGTACGGAAACCCACGACGCAGGAAGAAGTTCTGCTGTCACGCCCACTACCGTGCCTATATGGCGAAGCGCTTTGATCGTTGGATCGCCAATCCTGAAGAGATCGCGCTGCCACAAGCATACGACGAGTTTATGAGCCAAGAGGAGCTGCCGTGTCTCATTGAAGGCTGTACTTGGCGAGGGCAACATCTCGGCTCGCACGTCAACCTAGCTCACGGGATCCCCGTCGAAGAGTTCAAACGGGCTGCGGGGTTCAACCTCACAACAGGTCTTGTGTCCCCGGATGTTCAGCAGCGGCTCACCGAAAGGTCGCACATCCACAACGCGTCGTTTCCCCCGGATTTTGAATTCCAATACCACCCGCCTGTGAAAGCTTACTTCTCGTTGGAGGGACGTGAACACAGAGCCAAAGCCATGGCCCTCAGAAGGGCTATCCAGCCAGGACCTCTTCGTGTGTGTCGATCCTGTGGAGTCGAGTTCCACCAAAAAGGTGTTATCGGCTTCGCTATGTACTGCTCGGTCCAGTGCCGTTCGAAGTTCTATGCTCGGGACCGAGGAAACCAACTCACGGTAGCTTGTGGGATCTGCGGTGAGTTGTTCAAGGCTTCTAAACATCAGCGTTTTCGTCATGAGGAAGGGCACGCAGTGTTCTGCAACGTGAAGTGTCGTCAGATCAACAACGGAGCAGTCGGCGGTCATACCAAGCGTCTACGAAGCGCGAAGGCGAAACAGTGACCGACGTCCAGTTCTTCCACGGGGACTGCTTGGTGCTTCCGGAGATGGCCCCTCCCGACTTGATCTACATGGACCCTCCCTTTTTCACAGGTCGGGACTTCGGTGAGTTCTCAGACCAGTGGGACAGCTTCGAGGCCTACCTCGACTGGATGGAGAAGCGGGTGCGTGCCCTCCATTCTGTCCTCGACGAGCACGGGTCCTTCTACTTGCACGTCGACCCCATCGCCTCGCACTACCTGAAAGTCATGGTGGACCGTATCTTCGGTCGCGAACGCTTCCAACGGGAGATCGTGTGGCGCATCGGTTGGATTTCCGGCTTCAAGTCCAGTGCTCGCAACTGGATCCGGAACCACGACGTCCTCTTGTACTACACCAAGGGAGCCAAGTTCACGTTCAACAAGACGTTCCTCCCGTACGCGAAAGACTACGTTCGCCGGGACGGCAAGCCACCTACCGGACGAGGAGTACCGCTCGACGACGTGTGGAACGGGAACAAGAACGACGTCTTGGATTCGATTCAGATCAAGTCTTTTTCGCGGGAGAAAACGGGGTATCCGACGCAGAAGCCGGTGGCGTTGTTGGAGCGTATCGTCACAGCTTCTTCGAATCCCGGAGATTGGGTACTGGACCCGATGTGTGGGAGCGGCACGACGTTGGTGGCGGCGAAGACCTTGGGGCGCAACGCGTATGGAATCGACTTGAACCCTAAGGCGTTGGAGATCGCGATGTCGAGGATCAGAAACCCGTGACCAAGACCACCACCTTCGCTCACCTCCGAGAAGACGGTTCGTTCAGCAGCTTCTACCCGAGTCGAGCCGCCGTGAAGATGTGCGGGGCTCCTGTCGACGAGATTGTCGAGGTAAGGCTTGTACCGGACGCGGAAGGTTCTTACTGGTGCTGGCTCGATTTCGAGAGGAACGAGTACTGCATGTGTTGGCCCTCGCTCATGCAGCTCAAGATTTGCTTCCCCTACGGGATCGAGAACGAGGAGAAGCGTGACAAGGGTGTGCGCGTTCGAGTCTCCGTTGAAAGGTTAGCGTCATGAACCGCGCCGTGCTCGCGAGGCTCATCCGGTCCAAGCACGTCTACGGCGCCGCGTGCAGCGGGTGCCACAAGTGGATGTACCCAATACCGATCTTGCGCGTGTTCTCGGGCTTCAACGGAGCGATGCAGACCGCCGCAGACGGGAAAGAGTACGGCTTCAACTTCGGTTTCTGCTCCGAGGCGTGCGTCACGGACTTCAAGGTCCGGCGCATGGAAGAGGAATGGAACGAAGGACTGGGAGTCGAGATGACATGAACCGCGCCGTGCTCCGCACAGTCTGGTGGAGCCATCACGTCTTCGGCTCGGATTGCTCGGGCTGTCGCAAGTGGATCTACCCGATCCCGATCCTGCGCGAGTTCACCGGCTTTAGCGGAGGGATGCGGATCGGCGCGGACGGGAAGGGGCACGGCTTCAACTTCCGTTTTTGCTCCGAGGCGTGCGTGGAGAACTTCAAGGTCCGGCGCCTGGAGGAGAACTGGAACGGCCCGGTGGAATCCTTGGCGTACTCCAAGAGGAAGCACCAGGAGGAAAAAGAGCGCCGGGCCAACGAAAGGCCCTGGAAGCAAGATCGAGAGGTCTGACGGGGCTGGACAGGAAGCTACCAAGGGGGTAAAAGAATCCTCCCCATGGAAGGCTTCATCGTCCGCTTCAAAAACAGCGCGTGGCTCAGTCTGGACGACTACGACGTGACCTCGTACGCAGTGGTCCCCGCAAGCTTTACGCCAAGAGAAGGTACGAGGAAGAGAAGCACCGTCGAGCGCAGTTCGGAAAGTAAAAGCATGAGTCGAGCAAAAATACTGCGGGGACTGGCGTTGACCTGCGACAGGCCCCAGTGCTCGGACTCGACACAGGAGTTCCGTGCCAAGTCTGAACAAGCGGCGTTGGCTCTGGCAGCGAAGAAAGGCTGGAGCCTGGACATTTTAGGATCCAACGAAACCACCTACGACCTGTGTCCGCTGTGCACGATCATCTGGCAACACAGCGATACGCCAAGGGAGAAACTAGTACGAGCCCTTCACGCTGCTAACGACTATCAACGTCGGACTGCTACGAACTTACTCGACGAGGTGATCGAACTGACCCAGAACTTTGCGCTGCTACGCGAGCCATCCATCTCTGGACGCGGCAAAGGGTGCAAGTACGAAGTGGACTACTCCTGGTACTTCTCGGACATTATTTTGTTCCTCGTCATCGGTCCTACCAGTGTCTACTGGGGTAAATGCGGCCGGACAACCTGGCGTAGTCCCGAATGCGATTCGGTAGCTGTCGAGTTTTGGACGGCTCTTCGAGCCCGGATGATCTGATGGGCCGGTTAGTTCGAAATCACTCCACGCACGTCGAAGGCGTCATGGACGTGTTGGGCAAGTTGGTGAGGGACCCAGCGATCAAGACGGTGACGCCAGGACGTCTGCGTCCGGTGAAAGGCACCGGCTGCGTACTTCGGATGAAGGTCTCCATCCCCGTGATCGGCGGCTGGAAACTCAACGTTCGCAAGAGTCGCTTGGCGCAAGAAGTCTTCGTCGTGACTGATCTCGACAAACACGACCTTCAAACCCTTGTCGACGAACTCCTTCAGAAGTAGAAATCAGGGCATGGAACGAAGCGAAATCAAGCTCGGCGACCGCGTCACATGGAAGTCACAAGCGGGTGGCCACTGGAGCCGAAAGTACGGGACGATCATCTACAAGGGCGAGCCGAGCCTCAGCTTGAATCGCGTCGTGGAGGACACGGCGAACTGGTTGGACGAAGCGTCGAGGAACATGGTCAACACGGCGTCGAACAATCAACGTCGCTTCGATGGCGGCGGTCAGGGAATCCTGGTCGCCGTCGACTACCTTGAGAAGCTCTCTGGCCTGGAGAAGCTCTCTGACCCGGTTGAGGTGAAGAGGTTCAACAAGCAACGGATCTACGCACCACGTGCGTCGCAGCTAGAGAAGACGGAGAAGACTCAGTAGATGGTCGTCTGGAGCGTTCTCGGATTCCTCGTCGGTGTCGCCTTGACCTACGCCCTCATCCGAGCATTCGGTGGCGTGACCTACTTCGGAGTGAAGGCGATCATGGAAGGGAACTCTAGCATCGAGCATGCCAGGTCGTTGGCGCATTCGACTTGTATGGCGCATGCGTCGTGGCTCGATCAGCTGGGGAACCCGGAAGCTGCAGGTCTTTTGGTGCTGTTGACCAGTCGGGGTATCGCCGAACCTACGAAGTTTTTCATGGTTACGCACCAAGAAGAAAAACGCTTGCTGGACAAGTACTCGAAGTTTCTTTTTCAAGGGACCTTGTTGGGAGGCCACCGTCCTGAAGCACTTCAGTGCGACATCCATGGGGAGAGTCTGTGGGGAGGTCACATCGAATGTTTACGTTGCAAGCGCGTCTTCGAGTTGGAGAACACGAAGACGAATGCAACGCCGATGACGAACGCAGCGCCTGAAATCTGTCCGTGCAGTTTTCGTTTGCTTCCTCCTTCAAAAGAGGAAGCGATCTCCACCCCTTCAACAGGGAAAACGATCTGCAAGCACTGCTACAAAGACCGTGTCGAAGACAACGATACACAGCCTGTGCTCAAGGCTGAGCCAGAAGACCCTCTTCAATTGCAGCCTGCGATGATCTTCTGGGGAGGATGTCCCAACTGCGAGGCTGAGTCCTATCTGCGGTACGGGCCTGGCGACCGTCCACCGCTTCAGTTCCACCCGGACGCGTGCCCAGTGTGCGGCCATACAGCGGAGGATGAAGAGGACGAAGAAGTCTGCGAAGGGCATGCAGCTGAAGAAGACGTCGAAGAGGCCCATGATGATTGACGACATCGAAGCGCTGGCGCGCGAGCTGAGTCGCAAGCAGTGGTCTGAGCTGTTGGAGGGCCGGGCGACCCACTACCGCCCAGGAATCGCGGAGCGGCTCGTGGGGCACGTGCGCGCTCTAGCGGCCGAGCTTACCCCGGACGAACGGGAGTGGCTCCTGACGCCACACGTACCTCCTCCCGCTGGAGCCCCGTGCGTCCCCAGGCTCGTCACCAAGGGCATCGTCCACGTGTCGCTGGGAAACGAGCCCATCATCGTCCCGATGGGTCAAGCGGTCGTCTCCATCCTGGAAGAAAGAAAACCATGACCAAGCGCCAAGCCACTGATCTCGTCGAACGTCTCTGGGGCGAAAAAGGTGTCACAAGTTCTCGCCAGTTCAGGCGACCACGGTTTCGTGTTGGTCGTTTCTCTGATGGTGTCTTCTGCTGGCTCGGAGCAGGTTCGACGTGGGAACGCGCCTTTTCGCAGGCGCTGTCCGCCAACCCTTTGAACGAGCAAGAGACGTTCGAGGAGATTTTGTTCCAATGGTGAAGGACCGCCAAACCCTGAACATCACCTCCGACGAAGCAACGGAGCTGAACACGAAGCTCGTCGTCGCCATCAGCATAGTTTCACGCGTCTCCAACCGCCTTAGAAAACAACGTGAAGGTGGTGCTGAAGTGGCCGCACGCATCGACAAAGCACTCCTCGAACTCGCACGCGTCGCCGACGAAATCGGCGCCCATAGATCACAATGAACTCCCGGGAGAGAAGGTCCCACGTGCCTGACGACAAGCAACCCGAGGCGACCTCCGTCGCTGAGGTCATCCTCGAACAGCTGCTACTCACGTGGAAGGCAGAGTTCGAACGCTTTCGTGCAACCAAAATGTTCCCCGAACAACTCGATGGGGCGTCCGAGGTCGCTAAGTTTCACGCCGTCGCACAGCAGTTCGCGGTCGTGCACGCGCGGCTCGACACGCTTGCGCAGATGTTGGGTCATGACGTCAGTCCCAAGGCCACGGTCACGTGGCTCAAACAGGAAGCGTTTCCCAAGCTGACGCGGCTCAAGGAGGACGAGGTGAAGACGGTGCTGGGCATTGAGACCGCCCATGTCGAGTGGGTCGTGTCCTTGAAGCACTGGCGCTACAGGATCGAAAACGGAGACCGGCTGCGCACGGGATGGCTCGATGATATCGACGTACACGCGAGCGAGTACCGACTTCGCGAGGGCATCCGCAAGTTCGAGTTCGGATTCAAAGGCGCCATCGTGGTGGAGAAGCAAGCCAGGTCGCGAGCGTGGGGCCGACCGCCGCTGCCCTACGCCGTCGGCGATGGCAAAGGGAAGCTCTGGTCGGATCATCTAGCGGGTGAGCAGCAAGCCCTGAAGCACTACAACCTCGCCAAGGAGCACGGGATCGAGAACGTGAAGATCACGGACAAAGACGGCAGGGACATCACCCAGTGGGTGAAGGATGCGACATCTCCACAGGGAGTTTCCGAATGAATGATAAGAAACAGCTTGAGTTTCTCTGGAAGGGCGCAGGACATGAGGTAGCTGCCACGATCAAGATCGGCATTGCTCAGAACTACCATTTCAAGACTGTGTCGAATACCGAGCTTACACAACTTGTCGTCGAATCGTTTGTTGCCGGTGCTCGATTTGAACACGAGCGTCAAATGTCTAAATCCAGGGAGTGAGCATGAAGTTCTTCCTCGACACCGAGTTCATCGACGACGGCAAGACCATCGAGCCGATCTCCATCGGCATCATCGCGGAGACGGGTGCGGCGTTCTACGTCGAGCTAGACTTCGACGAAGAGAAGGCTCGGCGCATCCCTTTCCTCGTCGAACACGTGCTCCCCCATCTGAAGGCTCCGGTCGGAGACGCTCGTGTCCACCGGTTGGACAAGTTCGACGCCGCGGATCGCCTGCAGTACTTCGTCCACAAGAACACCGACGCGATGGGTGTTGAGTTCTGGGCGTACTACGCCTCGTACGACTGGGTGGTGGTCTCTCAGTTGTTCGGACCGATGGTCGACTTGCCCAAGACGTTTCCACATTTGTGCTTTGACTTGCAGCAGCTGTGGTGCACGCTCGGGCGCCCGCCGGTCAAGCCGCCGCAGCCGGAGGACCAGCACAACGCGCTGGCCGACGCCCGGTGGAACAAGGAGTTCTACGAGACGATGAAGCCCTACGACGACGCGATCGTGCGAGGAGTGATTCGATGACCAAAGACAACGTCTTTTGGGCGCTCGGTTGCATTTCCGCCGCTGCCCTTTTTGGTGTGGCCATTTACAAGGCACATGAGATCGACACAGACAACCGACACAACGCCCGGTGTGAACGTGTACTCCGGTGCCTCAGCACAGGTGACGATCGGTTACATTGCGATGCAGCCTATCCCGGCTGCGAAGCCGAGAACGCTTCCGAATCCACAGGTTGACCGATGCCGAAGCCAACACTAGCTGCGCCGTACGACAAGCTCGAAAGCGACATGATCGAGACGATGATCGCCGGGCTGAAGGTTTACCGTCCCGACCTCAAGTACCCGGAGAGCGCTTCAGACATGGCCGGATGTGCACGAGCCCTCATGCGGATGTTCGTGATCAAGCGGCGTCCGTTGGCACTCGATCGACTTCCGCTAGAGGATGATTCGGAAGGAAAGAAGAAATGACTGACAAGGACGAGGGCGCGCTTCAAGTCATCCAAGACGGTTACCGTCGACCGGCACTCCTCGAAGAAGAAGAGGTCAAAAAGCACGACCCTGGACTATCGAGCCGCGTCTGGGACGCCATGAATGCGACGCTGGGCTCGTTGACACTCTCTCCGTTGTCGCACTACCAAGACCACGTCCAATGTCGATGGGGGATCAACCTCAGACGTGCCCTTGATGGATCTGACGACTTCATCTGGGCCGATGAATCATGGGGAGAGCGTTACACGTTGCAGACGGTCAGCTGGCGAAAGTTCTTCTGGGCGACGCGCCGGATGTCCTGGGCGAAAAGGTTCCGGTGGATCGCGGAGAGGTTGGAGACTCATGAAACGTAAAGTCGAGTACATTCCAGACCTCCAGGAAGACAAGCCGCCACCCCCGTGGGATCTCCAATGGTGGGGACATTTGAAGGTCCCCGATTTTGTGGGTCGTCTCTCCGGTTTTTCGATGGGGGAGCTGGGTGCATTGCAAATCGAGATCCGCGACGTGATCACGAGGATCGATTCTCAATTGCGCGTACGCGATGACGGTGATCCCGTGTGGACACGTCGCGCACTGCGAGCCTTATCGATCGCTCGCGAGAAATCGTCCTCCGTTCGCAAAGAGTTGTCTGCTCGGCATCGTCAGAAAGACGGATCTCGTAAGCACCGTCGAGAACAGATCTTCCGTGCTTTGAAAGCTCGTGTTGCGCGAGATGATCTTACTGGCGCTGTTCTAGGCATGCTGGACTACTTTTCGGGACAAAGCACCCTGGACGAAGAGTTCCAACGTTTGCAGACGGAGTTAGAAGGTCTTGACGAAGAGACCGACGGTAACAAACGAGTGGCCCTCGTCGCTCAAATTGATGCGGTATGGAAGGCATTGTCGGACGCCGAACGAGCCGGTTTGGAGCAGCGATGAGCGACAATTTTTTAGAAGTTCAAGACCAAGAGCGCCGCGCTCTTACGGAGCGTGACCGCTCAGTACGACGTCGAAGCGACATTCGATTCCTCATCGGAATTGTCGTTCTGTGTATTTCACTCCCATTCGCTTACTTCAGTTCGATTGTTCTGCTTGTTGTTGCGAGTGCTGCAGTCATCTGGCTGGCCTTCGAGCGCCGAGCTTCGCTGAGACGGATTGTTGAAGATCAGCAAGAACGTGAAGATTTGTATGAAGCTCATCGTAAACAGCGGGACGGAGGAGATTCGTGACGTCGATTCTTCACCGTTTACTCTCCAGGTTGGACTGGGAAGTTTGGGCAGAGGAAGGGAGGTACATCGTCGGGGTCTGGACAGGTCCCGATGGTGATCTCATGTCCGTACGCCCCTGTCGTACCAACGGCGGCGCAGAGTACTGGCTCGCACCCGGAGCAACTACGCTTTTGGGCGCGATTGTCCGGTCGCTCGTGTTGCGCTTCACGGGCTTGCGGATCTTGGAGTGGACAACAGACCCGTGTCCCGCGGCAGAGCAACGTAAACACTGGCCACACCCGCCGCCAGACTGGCGCAGCAGGATCCATAGTCGGCGCTGGCTCTACACTGCTGCTGGCTCGGGTGCGCCCAGAAAGAGCACGTGGTGGATGCCCAAACACGTCCGTCGGTTCATCCGAGCCCATAACGAGGACGGGATCAAGTGCAGCCGCACTAGCGACTTGCTCCTCGAAGGTTGGAGCGCCGAATTTATCGCGGAACACCTGGACATTGATCTCGGGACCGTCAAGAAAATCCGGGAGGAGTTCTTCCTCGATGGCATTCTCACAGTAGCCCAACGCTACACGATGTCCGAGTCCGAACGAGAAGCACAACGACGCAACTTCGCGTACGGGAACGCCAAGCTCTCCAACCCCCACGTCACGCGAGCGATGGTTGATGAGGCAGCAGAGAAGTGGAGACGATGATGGAAGAGCCACGACTCAACGTCGATGTCCGCGAGGCCATGCGCTGCGTCCTGACAGGCACGCAGTTTGACGACGTGCTTGCTCAGGTCGTTGTGATCCGGGAGGCACGAACCGAGGTGAAGTGCTTGTGCTGCAGGTTCGTCAACACCGATCGCGGTGCAGCCATCTGCGCATCGCCTGGCTGCGGATGCAGTGTCGGCCATCTATGGGTGGGGGGACGATGATGAAAGAGGAGACAGTCACAATCACGTTCACTAAGACGGAGTTCTTCATGGTTCATTGGTGTGTCCAATACGTGGACGATAAATCCAGTCTCCGTGAAGTTTTCGAAGACGAGCTATTCGATGGCGAGGTCGACGACTACGATGAGACGGCCGCTGAATCGCTGGCTCGCAAGCTCCTGATCTACAAGAACCTCAAAGACAAAGACGCTCTTTTAGAGGCAGCGCAAGAAGCCAACAAGCGATGAAGACCATGAAAATCCACGTCCTGTGCAACAACGACTTCCCCCTCAGCGTCTTCGAAGACCTTACGGAAGCCGGAAAGGATTGCAAGCAACTCAACAAAGAAGACGAGAAGCGTTGCAATGATGCTCATCCCGCGTCTTCGGTGCAGCGCATCTACTACCACGTCAACACGGTGCCCTTGGTAAAGAAGACGACACATGCGGCCAGTACCTTCAGCGCGCGGATGACAGAGGCAACGGACCAACTCCGAGTCCTGGCAGCAGACGTCGGACACGAGAAACTCGTTGTCATCTTGGCGAACCTCGCAGTCGAAGAAGTCGAACGCGAAGCTGCGGAGAAGGCAGCGAAGTGAAGGACGACTACATTGTGAAGGACGACTACATTGCTCTTCTGGAAGCCCAAAACCAAGAGCGTCGTGCTCTGACGGAGCATGAACGCGCAGCACGACGCCGAAGCAACATTCGATTTCTCATCTGCTGCGTCGTTTTGTTTATCTCCATTCCATTCGCTTACTTCAGCCCGTTTGTGACGCTCCTTGTCGCGAGCACTTCAATGGTCTGGTTGACCTTCGAGCGCCGATCTTCGTTGAGACAAATTGCCGAAGACAGTAAAGAGCGCGAAGCACTGGACGAAACTCAACGTCAGCAGCGTATCGAAAAAGAATAGCGATGACGCCCGCCTTCACCACAAAGAAGCTCACAATGATGAACAAGAATTACTCAGGATGTGCACTCTCAGCGTGTAGTAGCGGAAAGGAAATGGGGTTGTTGTTGCAGCCCAACGAAGCCTTATTGCTCACCAACGCTGACTTTGTTGCCATAGAAGACGGCTGCAAGCTCCACGTAAACATGAAAGGTTCGACGGTTGACGGTGTAGAGGTCACCGACCGCGAAGGTAAGAAGGTATGGAAAGGCACCCTCATCGAACTGGCGAGAGCTTTGAAGATGCTGGAGCTGTACCGCACCGTCATGCGTGATGCACGAGAAGAGCAAGACGGTCTCGATGTCGGAATATCAATCTCCTCAGATTTACTCTCTCGCTAGGAAAGGGAACGCAACGATGAAGTTTTCCATCGTGAAGATTCCCGACGAGGTTCCCCCGAAACTTTACGGACCAGTCAGATTTCGACCCGGAAGCCCGAACGTCCAGAAGTACGTAGTGGTGCACGAGTTCGAGGCCGAGACAGGCACCGAAGCCCGTGCTTACTTCACGAAGTACGAGACCCGGTGGGAGAGAACGCCGGACGTCGAACCTGAAAAACTGACTTCGATGAAGTTCTACATCTTAGGAAAGCCCGGCGAAGTTCTGGACCTACTCACCGACAACCCCAACCCCCTGACTATGCTTCAGGCTGATCCGGAACACGTTGTCGTGCACGAGTTCGAGGTGAACAGTGGGCTTCAAGCCAGCACCTACTGCGACGGGTACGTGGCTCGGTGGGAAGATGCGCCGGACGTCAAGCCTGCGCAGCTCACCTACGAGGTTCAACAAGGAGACATCCGCGTCAACGCGATCTGGATCTTGCACATGACTTCAGAGTCGCTTCTTCTCGCGGTTGATTGCGCCCAAAAACGACCTGAGTATGCCGTGGACTACGACGCCGAC
>SDBT01006521.1_pt1 | contig 19342 bp, 19 predicted proteins | sample 2277101 | NCBI WGS metagenome assembly SDBT01 (sample SAMN10404973, study PRJNA504765) | marine sediment metagenome | isolation source: marine sediment core GS10_PC15, 103 cmbsf | place: Arctic Ocean: Southern Knipovich Ridge | collected 2010 | reverse complement strand
AGTTTCACACCTTTCACCTTCTTCCGGGCATCGAGGAGCTTTTCAAACTCCTCATGTTCAACATCCATAACAACATTCCCGAACATCTGAATAAATCTTCTGTAGGAGTCCCACGCGAATCTCCTGTTTCCTGCCATCTTCTCGAGCCCCTTTACCGCTTCATCATTGGTGCCCAGGTTTAAAACAGTATCCATCATACCCGGCATGGATACTGCCGAACCTGATCTCACAGAAACAAGCAGCGGGTTTTCCGGATCTCCCAACTTTTTACCTGTAAGTTCTTCAAGCCTTTTCAGGCTGTTTTCCACCTCTTCCTTCAACTCCGGCGGGTACTGTTTACTATTTTCATAATACCTTTCGCAGACTTCGGTGCTTAATGTAAAACCTGGTGGAACAGGTATCCCTATACTGGTCATCTCAGCCAGGTTAGCGCCTTTTCCGCCGAGCAGCTCCTTCATATCTGCCCGCCCGTCCGCATTACCTCCTCCGAAGAAGTACACATATTTCTTATCCGCCATTCAATCTACCTCCAACTCTATTTTTCTGGGTTATACAAACCAATTTTTTAAAAGAAGTTACTGCTTGCTGCAGATCGGTATTCACAGTTAATATATTATCGAAAAAAGCGGGGGTCAAGATTTACTCTCAAACAGAGACAATCTTCGAAATATCAATAATATCAGAAAAAACACTAATAATACTATTCAATAGCCCCATTCTGTTTCCCCTCAGCTTTAGATCTTTCTCCATCACAAGAACATTGTCAAAAAAATTATCCACATAGGGCTTAAAAGTAGAAAGTATGCTGTATACCTGGTTATAGTTTTTAACGGCTATATTTTGAACGATCTTATCTTTTATGCTTATAAAATAATTGTAAAGCTCTTTCTCTTCCTTTTCCATTAAAAGCTTCTTGGAAAATGAAAATCTATCTTCTTCCATAATAATATTACTCATGCGTTTAAAGGAAATGAGCAGGTCTTCAAAATCGCTGTCACTTCTGAATTCATGAATGGCAAGGACCCGCCTGTAAGCTTCGTAAATATCATCCATAACATTTGCCAGGGAAGCGTCAATCTCATCATACAAAAATCCCATATCCTCAAATATTGATTTTATCCTGTTTTTAATGAAACCTTCAATTTCAACATAGAGCCCGGATGTTTCGCCTATTCCGCTGTACAGAGGAACGATGCGAGATATTAATTCACGCATTGAAAAATTGAGCCGCAGCCCTATTATGATCTTCACAATTGCAAATACATTTCTCCTGAGGGCGAAAGGATCTTTTGAACCTTTTGGTTTGATGCCGATGGAAAAAATGCCCGTGATTGTATCCAGCCGGTCTGCCATGCCGACAACTGCACCTTCAATCCCTGACGGCAGCACATCAGCGGCGAAACGCGGATAATAATGCTCCTTTACAGCACATGCAACTTCTTCAGAATTACCCGCAGCAAGCGAGTAGTAGTATCCCATTATACCCTGAAGGTTAGGAAACTCATTTACCATAAGAGTTACAAGATCATTTTTGCACAAGCTGGCGGCTTTATGTATAAAAGATCCCGTGCTCTCATCGAGCGACAGCAGGCCGGACAGGACTTCCGCGATTTTATGGATCCTTTCAACCTTTTCATACATGCTTCCAATTTTCTCATGAAAGGTAACTGTTTTCAGTGTATTTAAATATTCTGAATATTTCCTCTTTTTATCCTCTTTATAAAAAAAAGCACCATCATTAAATCGTGCCCGCAGCACTCTTTGATAACCGTTTATGGTTTCACTGTTGTCCTCTATATTAGATACAACCATGAAATAATTTGAAAGCTTACCATCCTTTTTGCTCTTAAGTGGAAAGTAATGCTGGTGTTCGATCATTTCGGATATAAGGACTTCTGCAGGAAGATCCAGAAACCGGGGGTCAAACTTGCATAAAACCGCATGAGGATATTCAGTTAAATCGGTATTGGTGTCATAAAGACCCGGAGCGTCCTCATGGACTGCCAGGCCTTTCTCGATGATTATTTTTTCAATCTGTGTTTTTATTAGCTCATTTCTGATATTCCTATCCGGGATAACAAAACCGGCCTTCAGTTTTTTTTCATATTCGCCGGGATTTTCAACTATTATTTTTTTATTTCCGTAGGCTCTGTGTCCAAATGTATAAATAGAACTGGAAACATCCGCTATGCTATACTGGACTGCTTTATCGCCAAATAAGTATAAAATCCAGCGTATGGGCCTCGCAAAACTGAAACCTGTTTTTTCCCACTTCATTGTTTTCGGAAAGCTCATAGATTTCAGAGTTCTATCAAGTATTTCGGGCAAAAGCTCCTGTGTATTTCTACCCTTTGTATCCCTTAAAAGAAAAACATACCTTCCATTATTAGATTCTTTAATTACAATGTCCTCAATATCAATATTATTTCCCCTTATGAATCCGGTGAGAGCCCGGGATGGTTCTCCCTCCCCGGTGTACGCCTTTTCCACTGAAGGTCCCCGTTTCTCAATTATATAATCATCCTGTTTTACCATAACATTGCGGATGAAAAGGGTTAGTCTTCTTGGCGTTGTATATGTTTTAACCTTATCAAAGTTAATTTTATAATCAGACAGGTTCCTTATAAAATAACTTTCAAAATCTCTAACAGCATTTAAAATAAACGAGTGAGGGAGTTCTTCCAACCCCACTTCAACCAGTAAATCTTTTCTCTGATCCATTATTTACCTCATAAAAGCAAACATATCCCGGGGCAGAATACCTAGGCCCGGTCCGCCCGCTTCGTTTCAAGGAGCGGAAATCCCAGCCTTTCCCTTAATTCAACGTAGCTCGAGGCTACCTTTTTTGCCATATTTCTAACCCGCTGTATATATGAAGTTCTCTCGGTTACACTGATCGCCCCACGGGCTTCCAGCAAGTTAAAGATATGGGTGCATTTCATCACCATGTCATAGGCCGGTAAAACAAGACCCTTCTCAAGAAGCATTTCCGCTTCATCCTCATAGTCATTAAACAGTTTCACATGTTTATCTATGGTAGCCGTCTCAAAATTAAATACAGAAAACTCAAACTCCTCCCTCTTTCTTATGTCACCGTAGGTAATCTCCTCATTCCATAAAATATCATACACATCATCTTTCTGCTGAATAAACATCGCAATACGCTCAAGCCCATAGGTAATTTCTATTGATACGGGATCCAGATCAAAACCTCCGGCCTGCTGAAAGTATGTAAACTGGGTTATTTCCATACCGTCAAGCCAGACCTCCCATCCCAGACCTGTGGCGCCAAGTGTGGGTGACTCCCAGTCATCGTGTACAAAACGAACATCATGCTTTTTGAAATCAATACCCATGGTACTGATACTTTCAAGATACTGCTCCTGAATATCTTTTGGTGACGGCTTTATTAAAACCTGATATTGATAAAAAAGCTGCAGCCTGTTTGGATTTTCCCCGTACCGCCCATCGGCCGGCCTTCTCGAGGGTTCGACGTAAGCAACGTTCCAGGGCTCCGGTCCAAGGCAGTGAAGAAAGGTTGCAGGATTAAAGGTCCCGGCGCCCGCTTCAATATCATAGGGCTGGACGACAATAGCACCCCTATCGCTCCAGAATGTATTCAGATGAAAAATTATCTCCTGAAAAGTCATAAAAACGTTCCTCGTATATCCAATTCTACTTCAGGCTGTCCCACACCCTCACTTTTTTTTCTAAATTGCATTTTTGCTCTAACCCACCTGATTTCGGATTAAAAAATATATCTATACCTATACTTTATGTCAAGACCTTAACAGGCGGAAAATATAGACTCTCTCCGCCTATTGTGTTAACTTTCATTTCGAACCAGGCCTGGCTATGGATGTGAGATTAAGAAGAAGATTTAGAATCATTGTTTTTCTAATCGCAATAACATTCAGTGTATTCATTATCAGAATTATTAATCTCATGTTCTTTCATAAAGAACATATTTCTTCCTTACCTGATACCCCGGAATACATGGAACGGGGACTTATCGTTGATAGGAATGGGGATAAATTAGCCCTCAGTCTTGAAACCTACTCCGTATATGTACGCCCTGAAGAAATAGAACAGAAAAGTAATACAGCAAAAAAACTTGCCTCAATACTGGAAATAGAATATGGAAATATACTGAATCTTTTAAACAGGAAGAAATCTTTCATCTGGATCCAGAGACAGGTCGATCTAAAATACGCGAAAGACCTGGAGGAACTCGATATCAAAGGAGTTTACCTTGAAAAGGAATATAAACGGTATTACCCCAATAGCAACCTGGCCTCCCATGTTATCGGCTTTTCAGGGGTCGATAATAAAGGGCTTGAAGGAATAGAATATTACTTCGATGACGTCCTCCTTCCCGGGAGAATTGACGATAAAAAGACAAACTATTCCACTTACTCACGGGGATACACCATTGTTCTAACAATCGATAAATATATTCAGGAGATTGTTGAAGAGGAAATAAACAGGTCCTGGAAACAGACAGGAGCAAAGCTAATTACGGTCATTGTCATGAATCCGTCAACCGGAGAAATACTGGCACTTGCCAATAAACCGGACTACGACCTCAATAAGTTCAACAAATTTACGGACAGCACCATAAGAAACAAAGCTGTCACCGATTCTTTTGAGCCCGGTTCAACCTTTAAAATTTTTATTGCATCCATTCTGCTTGACACCGGCCTCGTGCACGAGAAGGATATATTCCTGTGCAAAGGTCAGATTGATGTCGAAGGTATTACAATACATGATTCCAGGGTCCACGGCAGGGTAACTTACAGGCAGGTTCTTGAGAAATCCTGCAACGTTGGAATGATAAAATCTGTAAAGCTAATAGATAAAATAACACTTTACGAGAGATTGAGAGCTTTTGGTTTTGGCACGCCGACCGGTATCAACCTGTCCGGTGAAGCCAGGGGACTGCTGAGAAACCCCAAGGACTGGAGCAGAATATCAAAGTTTGCGATCTCGATCGGTCAGGAGGTTTCAGTTACTCCATTACAGCTTATTACAGCCGCGTCCGCGATTGCCAATCGGGGGGTGCTAATGCAGCCCCGAATCGTTAAGCAGATAGAGAATCATAATGGATCTGTTTTTAAAAAGTATACGCCATTAAAGATTAGACGGGTAATTGATGAAGAAACCGCGGAAATTGTTCTGGACGTCCTCACCGGAGTGCTCAGCGAAAAGGGGACAGGTTATAAAGCTAAAATTGACGGGTATACAATCGGCGGGAAGACCGGTACCGCCCAGATTGCCGATTCGGAAAAAGGCGGATACCTTGAAAATCAATTCTACGCGTCCTTCATAGGGTTTGTTCCAATCCCAAATCCCAGGATCGTCGTGCTTGTAACCCTGGACCGCCCTTCAAAGGAAGTATACGGAGGGCAGTCCGCGGCCCCGATATTTAAATCCATTGTTGAAAGAATTGCCCCTTACATGAACATACTACCATCATTTTCGGAGATCTACATACTGAATAATGAAAAGTAACATAATATATGAAAAAAACCTCAGGGCCCTGAAAAAACTATCCCCGATTCTAAGCGGGAAAGTTGAACAAAACAATCGGGGTAATTTTACTTTCAGGGTCCTGGTCTCAGAAAGCGGAGTGCCCACCCTTGAGGTGTCAAACAAAGAAAGCAGCTTGCTTCTTCATTCCAGAAGAGACCCGATGGAAGAAGCAAAACGTTTCGTAAATTCTCACACATCCGGTACCGAGCAGGTAGTAGCTGTTGTCGGTTTCGGACTTGGTTATCACATAGAGGAACTGATAGAAGCTAACAAAACATCAACACTGCTCATAATAGAGCCTTCCCTGAGCATTTTCAGTGAAGCATTGAAAACAAGAGACTTATCCACTATTTTTCTCTCTGAAAGGGTCTTAATAATTTCTGACTCCGATTTTATCAAGTATGAAGAAGTTATTCAGGTTCCCTCCTGGTCAAATGTTAAATTCCTGGTCCTGAGGCCGTATTCCTTTCTATTTAAAGAAGAGGTTGCAAAAATCAGAAATAATTTTTATTCCTTTCTCAACAGAACAGAGATAAATACAGCCACACTGAAAAGATTTGACAGGCTGTGGACCAAAAATACATTCAAAAACGCACCGTTTTTTTTTACACTTTCGGGATTAAAAAAACTGAAAGGCGTACTCAGGGGAATTCCTGCCGTAGTTATCTGCGCGGGGCCCTCCCTTGATGATGACCTTGCAATTCTGCCCCGGCTTCAAAAGAATGCCTTTCTGATAGCTGTGGACACCACAGTAAAACCCCTTCTGAAAAGAGGGATCAAGCCGGACTTCGCGATAACGGTTGACCCGCAATTTATCAACAGCTTTTTTATGGCCAGGATCAAAAGTCTTGTGAAAGAAGAATCTGAACTGCCTGTGCTTATCACCGACCCCGCTGTCTACCCCACCACTCTAAGAAACTACACGGGAATAAAAGTCCTCACATCTTCAGTTTTCAGCCCCGGAAAAATCATTGAAAGATTTGCCGGGGAAAAAGGGAGCATCGCGGCAGGCGGGTCCGTATCTGTCGCTGCTTTTGATCTAGCTCGTATAGCAGAAGCTGACCCGATTATCCTGCTCGGGTTAGATCTTTCGTACAGCAGCGGCAAAACACATTTTTCCGGTTCATTTATTGAGACCTATATCCTGGCCCGTGTTGAAAGGTTTAAGGGCGCTCAAACATTTTATGCCCAATATCTCAGAGAGGGCAGTCCGTCCCTGATAACCGATAAAAACGGCAGCAGGGTGTTTACCGATAAAAGGCTTCTCCTCTATAAATCCTGGTTTGAAAACCAGGCGCCGGGCACCATGGCTACAGTGTTAAACGCGTCAAGCGGCGGGTTGGATATTAAAGGAATAAAAAATGTCCCCTTAATAAAACTGGGAAGTGAAATCAAGAAACGAGATTTTAATAGATCAGATATTGAGAAAAAAATAGCAGCGCTTTTGAAATTCCATGAAACAGACCTGAAAAAATTAACACAATTTGATGAATACCTTGTCAGAGTTCAGAATAATCTGGTAAGTCTTAAAGATCTCAGCAGAGAGGCTGTAAAGCTCAGCAGAGAGCTTTTTAACCGGATAGGGGGCAACCACCAGACAAAAATTAAAAATGACCTGGACGCAATAGATAAAAAGATCCTTTCATTCAGGGAAGAAAATCAGCTTGTAAGCATGGTGCAGCAGACGGCGATAAATGACATAATAAGCAATCCGGAAAGTAAACAGGAAAATGATTTTTTGGTTAGCTCTTTGAAGCTGTATTCATCCATTGAAGAAGGAGCAGGTTTTTTACTGAGTTTAATAAGATTAGCAAAAAAAAAGCTGGGAAAACTCCATAGTCTTTGACTGCAACAGGTATGCCGCTTATTTAAAAACGTCCCCCGTTTCTTTAAACCAGAGTATAAAATCCAGATGGCTTACCGGGATATTTAACATCTCAGAAAACCGGATCATGCTCTTTTCTATGTCAAGATATCTTTTTTTTGATAAACTTCCCGGCACCTCTTCTATTACCCCGTAAAGGGACAAATTTTTCAGAATATGCCTGTCAAGAATTGTTATCTCATCTGTAAACCCAATATTTCTTAAAAAATGGCTCGCTTCTTTGTAGCCTATCCCGTCGACATTAGAAACAAGCCAATCCCTCTTATCGTACACTGAAGGAAACTGTAAGATTTTTTCTCTTATTGATATTCTGTCATTCACTAAAAACAGCTTTCTGGCACGGACTATAAAAAGAGCCTTCTTATTCTTAAATCGGACCGTGTTCAGATAAGGAGAAACCTGCTCGAAAGCACCATATAAAACAAGGTTTTTCTGTTTAAGCGCTTCCAATGCGGACCAGGCAGATCGGGCCCTTGATGAAGGCGTAAGAATACAGAATACAAGCTCGGCAAAAATATCCTCTTCCTGACCCTCCCTCCACACATTTCTGAAGTCCTCGATTCTGGAGAGGATCTTTTCCCTGATTTTCTGATAGACAGCCCTTATCTGCTCTTCAGGTTCAGTGATGTTTTCTGTATCCATACTTAAAATTACTCCACAATAAATTCCACTATTCCATTATCGTCTACAAGCAGTGAATAACTTCCTCTTTCAAGATTTTGTATTACCAATTTTGATTCGGTTATGTGGGCCCGTGCCTCTACCAGTCTCTCCTCACGGTAAAGTGAAATACTCTTTCCTGAAATGCCCGAAATATCAGCGGTAAAAATATCTCCCCCTTCACTTCTGATGTCTACCTTGATATCTTCAGTTTTAAACCTGTATAAATATTTTTCATCGCCTCTTACGGCGAGAGTCCGGACAGGAACAAACACATTCTGCCCTGTCAGGTTTTTTATCAGCCTGATCCCGTCAGCGATCAGTTTAAAAACTGCCCCCCTTTTCTCTAGATATGCGGGAACTTCGCTGAACTTCATTGTATTCATAAAGAAGAGATCCCTTTCAAGATTCATTAATGCGCCTGTACACTTCTGGCAGGTTATAAGGTGTTCGGAAAACATTTTTTCGGTTTTTTTATCCAGTGCCCCGTCATGGTACAAAGAAATAAAATATGGATCATTAAACCGGCATTTCTTCATTGCAGTGCTCCTTTAAAAAACTGCGAACAGCACTTTTCATACGCATGATTCCAGTTGAAACTGTTCCTATAGGAAGTCCCAGAAAATGTGAAAGACTTTCATAGGACGGTGTTAACTTTACCCTCCTATACTCTTCTAACACTTTATTCCGTTTTTTCTTTAATATTTTCACCTCTGATTCATTGCTCTCCCTATGGTTTCGGATGATATCATAGTAAAGGTCACTTAACCTCTGTAAAAGCTTGTTTTTCAGTCTATATTTTTCTACCATTGTATTCCTTATTTCGCTGATCCCATCCAAAGACCTGCGAATAGAATTATCAAGATGAATAGATATAAAACTGACATCCTCCGGCCGCAAAGTTTCAATATAATAGAGATGGAAAAAAATTCGCTGTTTTTCTTTAAGATTTTTGACAATATCATCAATGAGCTTATAGTACCCGTTAAAATTAGATCCCCCGTAGTCCTTGCCATCGCTGATAACACTGTACAGACTCTGGGAATTCTCAAGGCTGCTGTCGAGAGAAATAAATGCCGTCTGCTGCTCTACCCTGTGTTTATATTTTTTCTCTCTAATAAAATTAAGATACCTGTTCCTGAGAACAACGGTAAACCACGTGATGAATTTCGCGTCTGTTTCCCTGTATCCCGTTAGAATTGTCTTTAAGCGCGTAAAAATATACTCATAAAAATCACTGCAGACGTCGAGGCTCATTCCGAATGTGATCCTCGGATAATTATAAATATACCCTGACAGCATATCCAGGATGATAGAATAGCTCTTTTCATCACCGCTTTTAAAATATACTGATAATTCTTTTATTTTCTTATCGGGTATTTTATTTATCATAAAGCAAGCGACTTTCGCCAAGAAATGCAAATGACAGGGGCACTATATTTTCATTCATGTATGAATTACACAGAGCCCTGTTAAATGCGTATCCTATCTCCATGTGATTAAAAAGCAATTTGTAAAAGCTCAGGACAAAATCAGAGATGTCCTCATCCGTGATCTTCCACCTTGAAGAGACAACATTACTGACTCCTGCCTTAAGAAAATCCAAACCGAGAGCTAAAGTATTCCCGCAGGCACTGGAAAAAACAAGACGGGGAAACCGTTTAACGCCCAAAATATCCGCGGCAGTAAAGAGGGCTTCACCTAAATCCCAGGCTGCGTCTGAACCTCGAATACTACTGTGCCCTGAAAAATGTATAATATCATAAAATGAAAAAAAATCCGTTAACATATCCCTCTTCAGATTCCTGCATAATAAATCTACGGACATACCAATTTTTTGGAGAAAATTATACAGCTTCAATCCTTCCTGGTAAGCACCCCTGTAATCACCTGATAGATCAGCCAGAATCAATACTCTTTTTATCTTTACGTTTTCGGACTCCTGTTCCCCATCCCCGCGGCACGCAAGAAGATTTTTTTCAAATATGAATGAATCTTTATAAGCAATCTCAAAAGGTATTTCACATGCCCTGTCATCCCCTGCTATATCTATAATAAAACCACCTCTTGTAAATACTTTTTCCAGCCCTATGTTTCTGAATATGTTATCGTAAACAAGCAGGCCTATCTCTTTTAACATATCTTTATAATTATCCATTTCTCCGGTCTGCAACAGGTTTTCCCCTGCCTTCTTTTTCCTATTTAGAATATTCAGGAAATTTTTATTTATCCCGAACTTGAAATGTCCAATATGAGTACCCCTGTTAATTTCAATGACAGTTGCATTAACCTCATCACCGGAAAATTTAATATTAATGACCAGGGGAATCTTCTCGCTGTTTATGTGGTTGAGCCCTTCAATAATTCTCAACTCATCACTTTTCCGTAAAGAAAATGTCTCAATATTATGATCAAATCCGGCCGCATTTACCGGAACTCCTCTTGTAAAGACCCGGGAGCAATCAACCTGAATACTTAGATAGTGATAATGTTTTTCAGAATTTCTCAGCCCGTTAAATGGGCCCTGCTTCGGGTTTTTCTCTTCCTTCGCTCCGTTTTCATACGCTATCAAAGGGCCATGTATTTTCCAGGTATCAAAATCACAGAGATATATGACATCCCCCTTCCTTATCTCATACAGGTTAAAACGTTTTTCTAAACTGCGGGGGATTCTTACAAGCCCGTCCCGGTAGGTTTTACTCAAATTTATCCCGTTTGTGTAGATAAGATAGGCCATTTGATCAGTATCTCAATAGTCAGTCATTCACATGTTAAGGGACAGCCTCAATAAATTCCCCGTACATAGAGGGGCTTTAAATACCTTTTTTCCGATTTTAATCCGCACTCCCTGGCTAACAGGCACGCGTTACGGGCTTTTGGATAAGTGATAACCCTTTCCAATGCCAGGCATTCATCTTCTCCGGCAATACTTCTGTAATCTTCCTCTGATGAAATGAGATACAGAGGATTATTTTCCTTAATAAATACTAAAAAATCTCGTTTTGTCAATGCCAGGTATTCCGTAATCCGTTTTCCGCTGTTATAAAAGGCCGTGTATACCTCATCTCTCCTTGACCTTATAAAAGAGACAGCCGGATTATACCATTTCCCCCCTTCAAAAGCAAGGAGATCGAGTGACGGAATACCCAGCAGAGGTATGCCGGTTGACTGGTAGATGGTATTGACAAAGGATAAACCTATTCGTATACCTGAAAAAGACCCGGGTCCGCAGCCCGCGTATATTTCATCAACATCATTTATCGACTTATTAATACTTTTTAATAAAAATTCTACCGCACTTACGATGTTCCGGGAGTGGGTGACATCATATTTTAACTCCATATTAGCTATTTCTATGCCCTCAAAAAGTGAAACAGAAAAGGCCCTCGTTGAAGTTTCTACAGAGAGAATCAAAACCGTTTCCTATTAATTGTAATAATTCTGTGGGTCTCATATATTTTAAATGAAATACTTACAAACCTGCTCAATCTATCAATAATTTTCTCACCCCATTCAATAACCGTAACACCTTCTTTACTGTAAATATAGCCCTCAAGAAGGTCTTCCATCTCTGATTCATCTTCAATTCGATAAAAGTCAAAGTGATATAGACATAATTTACCCTGATATATATTCATGATGGCAAAAGAAGGGCTGGTCACACTTTCCTCAATGTCCAGTCCCATGGCAATACCTTTAGTCAATGATGTTTTTCCGCTTCCCAGTTCACCTGACAGAAGTATAACTTCCCCGCCTGCGAGAGATTTTCCGAACTTTTTTCCGAACTCAACAGTTTTAAGAAATGATTTTGATTTAAATTCCATTTAAATGCCGGTCTTTTTAAAATAACTTGTTACCGCTTTATTTACTTTCAAAATGGAAAGTATAATTTAATTCTACTCCCAAAAGTACGATTATCCATGTACAATAGATCCATATTAAAAATATTGGAATAAAGGCAAGGGAACCGTAAAGTATATTTATCTGCGGTATTATTTTTACGTAAATATTTAAACCCCTGCGAAGCAGATACCATAAAGAGCCGCATATAATACCCGCAGTAAAAGAATGGATGAATTTTATCCTCCTGTGAGGGATAAATGAATAAACCACAAACAGTAAAATCCAGTGTAAAATCAAAGAAAATATCTGTGACAGAATGTAATTAAGTGATAAAACATCAGGAATATAGCTTATATACTTTTGAAGGTTTATAAAATTCTGTAAATAGAAGGTGGCTACTAAAAAAACCGGGGTACATATAACAATTATTATAAATTTAAGAAAAGAGAACAGTACTGAATAAGACCTCCCGATTCTCCAGATGTGATTCATGGTTCTGCTTAACGCGATAAAAAGCAGGAAAGCTATTCCCACTGTGATAAGTATCCCGAAAAATCCGATCGAGCCTGTATTCCCGAGCATTTTATCAATATTATTTACAATTTTCACCGCCATTTCAGGAAAAATGTAGTTTGATATGCCTTTAAAAAGCTCATCTTTCAAATATGGATAAAAACTAAACTTACTGAGTTCCAGAAGTATTACAGAAAAAAAGGGTATTAGAGACAGGAGAGACACGAAACTCAAGGCCCGCGCTTCCACATCACACCGGTCCTCTATAAATCGCTTCAGAGTTTTGATAATGATTCTATAAATCCGGAGAAGCGCATTCAAATGCCTCCCCTCCTCAAGGTGAACTTTCAAATTTCAGGATTAGTCGATCTTGCTGCTAATCAGCAATCGAAGGCAATGAAAATAATTGAGGTTGTCTCACAACCTCTTATTAGGCTGTCCCATACATACAGATTCTACATATGATGCTATAAATTATACATGGTTCTGTATCTAAAGAGCCATTTTATATGTTAAGGGACAGCCTGAATAAACTTATAGTGTCTGGTAGTTATATAAAATGGCAAATATCTCATTTTTATGTCTTTTATCCATTTTTGTTGTCTGTATATGCATTACCCATGTCCTTCTTGCGGCATTTCTCTCTATCCTCTTTACTTTTCCGAAACCAATGATTTTATATTCTTCTTTGAGCTCAAATTCCGCCCGTATAAAATTATTTCTATCAACCGGCACCGTTGTTTCTATTGAAAGCCCGCCCACGGAGATGTCGATAATCGTACCCCAGTGTGCTTCTTTCCTGTCGACAATTGCCTTTTTCTTTCCTCCCTCTTCAATAATTCGCATTTTTGAAAAGACTACAGGCAGTCGAACATTTTTCCTTGGATAGAGCCTCTTTTGAATTCTTCTAAGTTTATCAGTGTGCCTTAAACAAATTCTCTGCAATTCTTCACTAATGATGACATTATCCACCTTAGTTTCAAAGACGTACACCGCGTCATTCTCTCTCCAGTAAGAACATTTAACCTTTTTCCGGTTCCATGATATTGTCTTACCGGGCGGGAGCACAGGGACACTCATCCCGAGATAATCGGCAACATTCCTTACTACATTCAAAGTATAAAACCCTCTATTCTGCATTCCCACTCGCACTTTAGCGCCAACGTCAATGCCTCTTGTTGAATGAAGAACCCGACCGCCCCGCCCCCTTGAAATTTTATTCCTGAGCCTGTAATACATATTAATTAAGTCATCTTTAGGTTCCCCTTTTATCTCCTGAAGGCCGAGTCTTCGCACCGCCCTCTGTATACAGGAATCGAGTATTGTTGTTGAAGTAAATATTAGAGTCGGTTTTGTAAGACCGTGCATCATAACCAGTTTCCTCAGCATCTCGGTCTCTTTTTTTGACAGCGATTTTATTTTTGAGATTTGATAAAATTCGTGCCAGCCTGTTCCTGCCGGTCCCTTTCCCCTGCGTGTACCACTGCTCATTTTCCTGGAAGCAATAAAAAAGGCAAGGCCTATAACCACTACAAGTATAATAAGAATGATATACTGCCCTGTGGAAGGGGTTGTGATCCTAAATGCTTCTATCTCCAATTGTTATGTGCTCCTGTGGCATTGACTTCTATATCATTTATCGACAGATGAAAGAAGATAATAAATAGACCAGATTAAAATCATTTACCTAAAAAGCTGGTTATATCATTCATTGTAACTATAATAAGTACGAGTATCAGAAAGATAAAACCAAATGCCTGAATCTTCTGTATTAATACAATATTCGGTTTTTTCCTTGATATTAATTCATAAAGAGAAATAACGATGTAGCTCCCGTCGATAGCTGGAAACGGGATAAGATTTATAATAAAAAGCGCTATGCTTATGTAGCTCATAACCTGAAGGAAATAAATAAACCCCTCTTTTGCAATGACTCCTGAAAGGTATATTAACTTTGCCGGGCCCACCACCGCTGTCCGGGCCCGTATCTTTCCGCTAAACAACATACTAATACCCCGTACTGTGTCCCTCACGCTCTCAAAAGACTTTATAAACCCCTTCCCCAGTGATATAAAAACAGGGTAGTCTTCCGATCTGTAAGAAAACTGCTGGAAAGACAACCCAGCTGAATCATATTCATCCACCTTCTGCGGAATAAGATAAACCTCTTTAGAAGTGCCTTCTCTTAAAATTTCGACCTTAACTTTTTCCTTTGATTTTCCCTCAATTGTCTTATAAAAATCCATATGGTGCTTAATTTCTATACCATTAACGGCAAGAATTCTGTCACCTGCTCTTATTCCCGCAAGATCGGCAGGCTCCCCCTGAACCACATTCCCGACAACCGGTTCTACCCAGGGGTATATCCCGATTAAACCTCTTCCGGTTTCCTCCTCCAGCTCCGGAATAACTACCAGCTCATAAATCTTTTCGCCCCGCAGCACTTTCAGACGCAGATGTATAAGAGCGTTCCTGACTATATTTTCAGTAATATCATCCCAGCTTGATATTTTTTTCCCCTTTATTTCCAATAAAATATCACCGTCAATCAGCCCGGCCAACTGGGCAGGAGTCTTCCTGCCGCCTGTCAACACATCCTCACCTTTTGCGAGAATAATCCTATTGGAGTATGTATTGATTTCATATCCTATGATTATAATCATCGAAAAGAGAATAACCGCTAAAAAGTAATTAAAAAACGGGCCGCCCAGTGCCACAAGAATTCTTCTGATAGGCGAGATTGAGTAAAATTCATCCTGGCTTTCAGTGATATCATCCTTTAGCGAATCTCCTGCCAGTTTACAGTATCCGCCAAAGGGTATCAATCCAAGTTGAATCCTCGTCTCCTTCCATTTAAATAATTGAATACCCTTTCCCCATCCAATCGAAAAAACTTCGACCCGTACACCAACCAGCCGTGCCATAAGAAAGTGTCCTGATTCATGAACAAAAATCAGAATACCGATTGATATTATCCCAAGTAAAATGGTTGTTACCATAATAAATCCTTATATTTTAAAAATAAACTTCAATACAACATAGTAAAAGGGGGCTGTCATCAATATACTGTCAAAAATATCGAGCACCCCGCCAAGTCCAGGTAAAAATTTTGAAGAATCCTTAAAACCTGCCTTCCTCTTCACAATTGATTCAAATATATCACCAGCAGGGGCACAAACAGAAAAAACCAGCCCCACTACCACAGACTGTGTAAGGTCAAATGGAAACTTTTCCATGAACAGCAGCCTGAGTCCGATGACGGCTCCTATTGTCAGGATGAATGATCCTAAATACCCCTCAAGACTTTTATTCGGGCTATATTTAATTATACCTCTTGTTCGTCCTAAAAAAGACCCTACGAAATAGGCCAGCGCATCATTCAACCATCCGAGGAAGAACAGCAGGTATATTAAAATTGTCCCGTCGGCTTCCTGTTTTAAAATCAAAATAGAAAGCGGAAATATCCCTGTATATATATAACAGGCCGTATTAACAATAAAATGTAATCCCCTGTTTCTCAGTCTGAAACGAATCCCCGTACTTATTAAAAGAATCAGACCACAGCCCGCTATAATATATAAGATACTTAAAGAAGCGGGTTTAAAAAAGAGATTTATATAATAGGCAGTAATTAAAATCAGGCCCGGTAAATAGGCCGATACTGGGGCATACCGGCTTGCCTCAAGACCATATACACTTTTTAATAAATTATACAGCTCCATTGTGCCAAAAAATGAGAGAAGGAGTATAAAGCAAAAAAGAAGCGCTGAGGCAAGAAAATCCGCATGTATAACATAGATAATAACAGGTATGAGTATTACTGAAATGATGATTCTTCGAAGCATTTAAAAGTACTAACATTTCCGTATATATAGTTAACGGTTCTCCCTCCTGCTCTTCTCGGGAGTTCTTATAAAAAAACCTACACACCTCCGAAACGTCTTTCCCTTTCCATGTAATCTTGAATCGCTTTTAAGAACACTTCACTGCTGAAGTCAGGCCACAGTACATCTGTTACCCATATCTCCGAATAAGCGATCTGCCAGAGAAGAAAGTTACTTACCCTCATCTCTCCGCCTGTTCTTATAAGGAGATCAGGATCCGGCATCCCCCGGGTAAAAAGGAACTGTTCGATTACAGCCTCGGTAATATCAGAAACATGGATCTTTTTCCTCAGAACAAGATCACCTAACTTTTTAAAGGCTCCGGTCAGTTCGCTCCTCCCGCTGTAGTTGAAGGCTATGTTTAAAAACAGTTTTTTCTCTTTAGCGTTATTTTTCTCCATGTTGTTGATTATCCGTCTAATTGAAGGGGGGAGACCTGTTTTGTCGCCCAGGTGAACAAAGTAAACACCTTTGCTCTTGAGTTTATTGAACTCTCTATTAAAAAAGATTTCAGAAAGCTTCATGATACCGCTGACTTCAGTTCGCGGCCTTTTCCAGTTTTCCTTCGAAAAGGCATAAATAGTCAAATATTTTATGCCTATTTCCAGACATTTCTCCACGATTTCCTTAACGCGTCCCGCGCCTACCCTGTGACCCTCAGGTCTCGGCAGCCCTTTTTGTCTGGCCCACCTCCCGTTACCGTCCATGATAATGGCGACATGCTCTGGAACTTTTTCCTCATTTTCATTCGAGCTTTTTTTCCCCATTTATACTTCCATTATTTCTTCTTCTTTGGCATCCAGGAGTTTATTGATTTTCTTAATGTACTCATCCGTTATTTTCTGTATTTCATCCAGCACCTTTTTTGAATCATCTTCACTAATGTGATCCTTCTTTTCAGCTTCCTTTACATCTTCATTTCCATCCCTTCTTATGTTTCTTATGGCGACGCGGGCTTCCTCCGTTTTTCCTTTAGCAACTTTTACCAGATCTTTCCGCCTTTCCTCGGTCAACGATGGAATTGAAATACGGATTACCTTTCCATCATTATTTGGATTTAACATGAGATCAGATTTATGAAAAGCCTTCTCAATAAAAGGAAGAGCTCCCTTGTCCCAGGGCTGGATCACTATAAGTCTGGGTTCAGGAACCGATATACCGGCAATCTGCTTCAGAGGGAGTCTGTTCCCGTAATACTCCACCATTAATCCCTCCACAAGAGAGGTATTGGCCCTGCCGGATCTGATCTTCTTAAATTCATCATTTAAGCTATCGATGGTTTTATCCATCCTATCCTTAATTTTTTTCTTGATTTCTTCATGCATGGCTCACTCCTTTATGGTCGTGCCAATATTATCGCCTGACACTATTTTTACGATATTCCCCCTCCGATTTATGTTAAATACAATTACAGGTATTTTTTTATTTCTGCACATGGTAATAGCCGTTATATCCATTACCTTCAGGTTTCTTCCCAAAACATCATCATAGGTAAGGGTTTTGAAAAACCTGGCATCGCTGTATACTTCCGGGTCCTTATCAAACACCCCATCAACTTTTGTCGCCTTCATTAAAACTTCTGCATCAATTTCCAGGGCCCTGAGCGCTGCGGCTGTATCTGTTGTAAAATGCGGGCTCCCTGTACCGCCTGCAAACAGTATAACAGACTTTTCCTTTAAATACCGGGATGTTTTTTTTAGATCAATACTCTCAGCTACAGTATCAACCGGAAGGGCCGATTGCAAAACAGCAGGGATTCCCTGTGATAAAAGAATATTTTCAAAGAGGAGGCCGTTTATCAGAGTAGCAAGCATCCCCATAGAATCAGCCTGATTTCTATCCAGCCCATAACCTGATAGTTTCTCACCTCTAATTATATTTCCCCCGCCAATTACAACACCGATCCCCACACCTTCTTTCTGAACCTGACCGATTTCTGATGCTATCCTTCCGACAGTTTCAAGATCAAACACAGAATCATGCCCCTGGATAGCTTCTCCGCTGATTTTTAAAAGTATCCGTCTATATTTTGGCCCCCTATTCCTCTCCAAGTTTAAACCTCGCGAATCTCTTAACCTCTATTTTACCGTTTACTTTCTTCTCTGTGCCGGCCAGATATTTTCCAATGGTTAAATCACTATCCTTGACATATTTTTGTTCTAACAGGCTCATTTCAGAAAAATATTTATTCATCCTCCCTGTAACGATCTTTTCTATTATCTTCTCCGGCTTCCCGCTCTCTTTAGCCTGCTTTGAAAATATCTCCTTCTGTTCTTCAACCAATTTTTCAGAAAAATCTTCACGAGAAACACTTAAGGGCCCCATTGATGCTATTTGAAGAGCCACATTATTTATAAATTCTTTAAAAGAATTATCCTCCTTGATATTCTCATTTTCAATAAAGAACTCAATAATTACACCCACTTTTCCACCCAGATGAATATATGAGTGGAATACGCTTAAGTTTTCACCGGTTTTATTAAACTTAACTATCTTACGAAGGAGAATATTTTCACCAAAGGAAGCTATTGCCCCTTTTACCAGCTTCTGAACACTCTCAGGAAGGTCAGCCGGGTTTTCTGTTCCTTCATCTAAAACCACTCGTGATACTTTCTTAACAAACTCTTTATATTTATCTGTTCTTGAAACAAAATCGGTCTCACAATTCACCTCGACCATTATAACCTCATTCCTGTCCTTACTGTAAAAGACGTTTATCGCCCCCTCTTTTGCCTCTCTTCCACTTCTTTGCTTTACTTCCGCCAGCCCTTTTTCCTTCAGCAACTTCGTCGCTTTTTCTATATCACCATCACTTTCCTTAAGTGCTTTCTTACAGTCCATGATGCCTGCACCTGTTTTTTCACGCAACAATTTTACATCCTGCGCTTTAACATTCACTTTTAGCCTCCGTTAAAAATTAGCTAGTGCCCACAAATAAAATAACACACCGAATCTATAAACTTTTCGTGTATAACTCGACCTAGACTTTCTCTTCTTCTTCAGCCTTTTCTTCAACCGCTTCTTC
>SDBT01006520.1_pt1 | contig 19344 bp, 13 predicted proteins | sample 2277101 | NCBI WGS metagenome assembly SDBT01 (sample SAMN10404973, study PRJNA504765) | marine sediment metagenome | isolation source: marine sediment core GS10_PC15, 103 cmbsf | place: Arctic Ocean: Southern Knipovich Ridge | collected 2010 | reverse complement strand
GCACAACAAGAAAAATCCGGTGATACCATTAATGATCCCGATATTATGAAAGCATATATTGCCTCGAGAGCATTTGAAAATCTGAATAAGAAGCAGCAAAAGGAAGCCGCCAAGATTAAAGATAGGGGGGAACTTATTGAAAAACTTAAGGAGTATACCGAGAAGAACTTCGAAAAAGCTAAATCAGACCCCAAGATCTCTAAAAAGAAATATATGAATAAGCTTATTGAGTTTAGCACTATGTTGGGCTTTTACGGGCAGTTAGGCAGAATAATCGATATATCCAAGGGACAAAAGCAAAAGAGAGCGATCACGTTTGATATGTTCGCGAAATTAGAGTCGGCACTAAGCAAATTAAGTTCTACTGGCTCGCTTGGGTATACCAGCAATCTTATGAGTAAATTCGATAAAAAAACCGATATTACAGATCCAGATCTCGCAAAATATACAATAAAAGAGATGACATACATTACAGAATTTTCACCATTTGATGGAGTGGTTGAAGTTAAAAAAGATGTATATATACCTGAAGGTGTTGATCCTAACTCAGAAAACTTAGATATTTTTCCATTTAGAGTTGTAAGGGATGCCGTACTCCCTCCAAGCCAAAGAGAGGGGATTAAATACATAGCGCTTCCAAGAGGCATTTCTGAAGGTGAGGCACTCCAATTAATATCAAAAGTTTTTGGTCTGGACCCCCGGTTTAAATATCTTCTTACTTTTAGAGGACAAACGAAAGGCTCCGAAATCTTTAGTTCTTGGAGCGCTAGAAATGACCCTTCTCTTTCAATAATAATTGCTGCTGAACAAAAGGCGAGTGGTCGAAGGGTAAATCCACAAGGAGCAAATACTCGAGGTCGATCTACAAAAGTAAAAGAATTTAGAATGGAGATCGAAAGAATACTTAAAAAAGTCAAAAAAGTAGAAGATTTAAATATAGATATATTAAATGAATTTAAAACAACAAGTGATTATAAGAGTCCAGATGGTTTTGGTTTAAGTGCTTCTACAGTTACAAAGGAAATAAAAGACACCATTTTAAATAAATACAAAGATAAGGATGTAGGGAAACTAATTTTCGAAAGAATTAAAAAAATTAGGATGATAAAGGCTTACTATGATAGTTATGGAAATGATTTTAATAAACTTGTTAAAATTTACAAGGAGTACGAGAAGATTTTACCTAAAAATCCTTATAAAATACTTAATGAAAAGATCATGAGAAAAATTAATACATATAGCGGTTATGCACAAATTTATGAAGTAACCGATGCCTCTGTGAAAAAAATTCTAAAACTTGTTTTAGTGGAGAAGTATGGGAAAAAATATGATGAAGATTTTATACAAGATTTATTTAAAAAAATTGGAAAAGAGCTTAAACACAAATGGAATGTGGAACAAAAAAGTCAGATTACTGTTAAACAATTTTTGAAAATTGTAAAAAAATCTGGTTCATTAGACCATACAGTCGATGAGATTCTTAATAAGAAGGGCATTGACGCAATCACACAAACTAAGGAGAAATTTGAACGTCACCTAAGTTTATTACGTTTACTTAAAGACCGTAAAAAGTATAGTAATATTAATCAATTATACGCAGATGTTATAGATAAACTTGGACTTAGTGAAAAACATACGAAAGAGTATGTCAGTCGAATTATAGATTCCTTTTCAGAGTTCTCTTACCTAAAAAAGCTTAGAAATATTAATCGACGCTGGGCTCATTTAGAGACTCTCGATGATTATGCCGAGTGTTTAAAGAATGAAATTATGAAAGATAAATCATTACTTAAAAAGATAGAGGAAATAACAGGTACTGAGCTTAAGGAAGGATATGCTCCAATGATGCGTTGGTTGACGGAGGATCATTATAGCGGATTTTTGACCAGTATAAAAGACAAGAAAAATTTTAATTATATGGATATAGTGAAACGAGCTGATCTCAAATATCCTGCTGAAAGTTCAGACCCAAGGACATTAGGGACCCTGGAGCATTGGATCGCTGAGCGCTGGATTTTACAATTCCTGCGTGAAATTTGGGAGTGCAACACATATTATGAGCCTGTCTCTAAGCTTAATGAAATAAAATATAACGGCAAGCATCCTGATTTAGCGGTTGTTATAGGGGACGGTGATGAAAGTAAAGTAGGGTATTCTAAAAAGTTATTCAAGTTCAGAGAATGGCTTTTCTCCCAGCAAGTGGTGCCTTTCACTGGTAAAATGAAGGAAGACATACATCAGATCAATCTGGATTTTTTTCACAGTGTAAATATAGATTGGATGGCTGATAAAGCTAAAAGGCGATACCAAGGAAAACACAAGATTTTAATTATAGTTCTTACTGGCACTGAACAGTCGGGTAAAATCTACCAAAAGCAATTACTTGAGCACGATGATGTAAAAAATCTAGATTATAAAGAAAATATTTTTGTTTTAAACAAAAAAGAATTTGCACAGTTTATCGGGCTTAAGGAAAACACTCAATCTCCAGAGGGAGAATTCTATTATGACAAGTTTGTTGAGGGTAGTGAACTGTTTGATAATGCCTTTTACGGTGATGATACAGAAGTAAAAGAATTGAGAAAGGTAAGCGATAAGAGTAGAGCAATTCTTGAACATAAGTTTTTAAAAACTTTCGGGGAGGAAGATGGCTCTACTAAAGGCTGGGTAGAATATCTCGAGATTCTAAAATTAACAAAGGTAATAAAAGACAACCCATATCCTTATAAACAAGAAGAAGATGATGACGCTACAATTACTACAACTGATAACTTTTTAGGAGATAAATGACAAATAATAATGGAGGGTCGAAAATTTGCACCCTCGTAATGTTTAAATAATCATATTAATATATAGAGCGTAAGGTTGATAAAATGGTAAGATTTAGAGATGCTAAAATTTCTGACGCCGAAGCGAGCGTTCTTAGAGAATTAGAAAGCGGGCAAAATTGGCAATTTAATTACGATGTTAAGTATGGTGATAAGACAGGTAAATGTTCCTTCGCCACACATAATAATCACATTTATGGGCTTTGTTGTCATATGGCAGATTTAAAGACACTTCCCGAGTCAATCGGCGAGCTTCGCTGGCTATATGTGCTAGAGTTATACGGTAATCAATTAAGCCAACTCCCTGAGTCAATTGGCAATTTAAAATTATTAAGAGATTTACAATTAGGTTCCAACAATCTAAAAATGCTACCCAAGTCAATCGGCAACTTGAAGTCGCTAGAATCATTTTCTATATCTAATAATAAATTAGAGACATTACCCAAGTCGATTGGCTTTCTTAATAATCTCGGTTATTTAGATTTATATAAAAACTCTTTGAATTCTCTTCATGACTCCATAGGTAACTTAAAAAATTTGTTTAGTCTAACAATTGCTGGTAATCAAATACGACAACTACCCGAGTCCATAAGCAACTTAAAACTTCTGTGGTATTTTGATTTGGAGGAGAATCAAATAACTCATTTACCAGAGTCCATCGGGCAGCTCGAATCCCTCACAGAGTTATATGCTCAAAAAAACAAATTAAAATCGCTCCCCGAATCCATTGGTAATTTAAAGCAACTAGTACGGCTGGATATCTTTTCTAATGAGCTTCATGAGCTTCCTGAATCGATCGGGGGGCTTACATCATTAGAGTGTCTGAATGTTTCAAATAACCGATTGAAATCTGTTCCCGATGGTCTTCTAAAGCTTCAAAATCTCATAGATTTGTCTATAAATAGAAACAATTTTGACGATTGGCCTTTTATGAGAGAATTCTTAAAAACACGGTCTCCCATTAGGTACTAATGAAACTATGATAAAATTAAGGGAGCTTTAGAGATAGACTCAAATTTATGGTATCATTGGCTTTTTGAAGAGGATTGGAACCAAAAAGTTGAATATGCTGTTGATCACTTATACGAATGGATCCCTAAAAGGTTAACATTTTGTGATTTATATTTTTCAAATCTCTAAGATAATTTTTTTATTTATTTTTGTAAAACACATTAACACATTATAATTTTTTGTTAAATTGTTCAGAAAACCATTTAGCTGCAAGATCTACAGAAAATATATGTCCTATTCCTTCGGGGGCTATAAATCGGGCATATTTTTCCACACCAAACTTTTTGTAATAATTAAGTACCTTGTTAAATTCCGAATTTGCATCTGTATAATAAAAACTATCAGAGGTTCCATTAACAAATAATACTGGGCGGGGTGCAATAAGCGATGCGATGTCTGCCATATCACCAATTTTTAATATACCCGTTATATGACCACATAAACAGTGACTTCCTCTTATCCCAAATGTATTTTTATATGAACCTAAAAAACCTTGAACAAAAGCGGATGCGATCCGCTTATCTAAGGCTGCAGAAATCATACTTAGAGCTCCTCCAGTAGACACACCAGCAGTAAAAATCCTGTGCGGAACTACATTTGACTCAAGATGCAAATTCTCAATTAACCATAATGCATCGGTAATGATTTCACCATACCAACTTCCTCCTGTTAACCTCGCTACAGCATCAATACGGAGGTGATTGCCAAGATATGACATTCTACCCATCCCCCGGTTTTCCATGACATACACAAGGAATCCATGCTTAGATAAGACCGAACCACTAGCATTTTGATAAGAAGTAGCATCAAACGCCACTTGGTGAGCAGAACCATGCCCTGAGAAAATAATTATGCTGGGATATCTTTTTGTTTCATCAAAATTTGGGGGATATATTTTGTATATAGGAATTTTTACATCATCATAGCTAGTAAAATAAGCGCTATCGTATATGACCTTATTAAAATTGATTTTAGATTGAGTGATTTTAATGCCATCGACTAATCCTTCAAGATTAAGAGGAAAATCGACTTGAATACCTAAAGTGCTTATTACATTCTTTATAAATTCATTTTGATCTGAAAATAATTTCGTTGGATTCTCAAGACGCTTAATAATTCCTTTGTTTTTCGGAGAAAATTTATTTATTGGAATAATTATCTTTGGTTTGAATAATTTTAAAAATTGTTTGATAATTAGTCTCAGTCTGAACGATATCTGATTTTTTATGTTCATATTAATTAATTATTTCTATATAAAAAAAAAATTTGCCTTAATTCATCGATTATTAAAGGAAATCATAATTTTTGGCTCATTGGTATTGTATAGCTGGGTTATAATATTGAAAAATTATTATTGAAAAATTATTCAAAGTGTGCTAAACTTTATAGAATCAGTCCAGCATAAACTTATATCAATGTGAATTTAATGTACCATGAATAAGTTTTTTACAAATAATTAGATATTTAATTCAAGATATGTAAATATTTTTTTTATAAAATTATACAAATCCGTAGGTATCTTAAAAATCATATTTTCAAGAGTATTATAATATGTTAAGCTTAAGACAATTTGAAAATAAACGACATGAGCTTAAAAAGAGAAAAATATTTGTAATTTTAATACTTATAGGCTCTCTTTTAATATCAACAATATATATTTATACTTATATAATATACTCCCCACCTTCTGATTTTCCAGTAATTAAAATTATAACAGACGATAATCTTAGTTACGATAATTATGTAAGTTGTACAACAGAAATAGAGAGTGACGATGAGTCAGATAGAATTGATCCTATAGAAGCTAAAATGAAAATAAGCGGATCTGGTCTCGGCTGGAATAAGATGTCACCAAAAAAGGGATATATTTTAGAATTATCGGAACAAAAATCTCTTCTAGGGATGAGGGAAGATGATGATTGGCGTTTAATGTCCTTATATTTAGATTATCCCCGAACTAGAACTAAGTTATCAATTGAGCTATGGCGAAGTCTATTGCCAACAAATCCCACTGCTATATTACCTAATTCAAAGTATATCTGTTTATATTTAAATGGAGAGTTTCAGGGATTATATCTTCTTGCGGAAAAAGATGACAGAAGATTATTTGGTTTAGATGACGCTCAAAATAATATTAATTCTAGCTTAATTATTCAAGCGAAAGGCGGGAATTCTCTTAATAAATATTCTCAAAAAGAGTGGGAACAAGATTGGCCTAATGAAGATGAAAATATATTCATTATGAATGATATTTTAACTAAATTAAGTATTTTCTTTACAAATACAACAGATAGTGAATTTTTTCATCCCACTGATGGTATTTACACTAAATACTATAAAGAAAATTTAATAGATTTTTATGTGTTTAATTTTTTTATAGATCATCAAGATTTTTGGAATCATAATTATTATATAGTCAGAAACAGTCACCCTGGAAAATTTTTTTTAATACCGTGGGATTTTGATCTAAGTTTTGGTCAATACATTTGGAAAGAATATGATGCAAATATTAATCGCGAAGGCGAAATTCGAAGATTAAATATATTATATAATAGATTATTAAGTAATCAATCCTTTAGAGAAGATTGTAAGAATCGTTGGTTTGAATTACGAGAAACAATTTGGAGTGAAGAGATAATTGTGTCTACGCTTTCAGAAATGTATGAAGACATTGAAATGGTTTTAGAAACCGATATAAATATGTGGAATATGCGTAGTCCAATACTTTTTCGTGAAGAAAGAGTGAATGATATCGACGAATCAATTAAATTACTTTATAATTGGATTTCGGAGCGATTAGAATTCTGTGACTTGTATTTTTCAAGAATTTAAAAAGATTTTTGAATTAATTAATTATTAAGAAAAAAAATTGGTGGTAAGAACTTGGTTATTGGAAAATTAAAAAAAATATTAACATCAACTCTTAAACATAGTATTTATTGTAATCCTAACATTTTTTTTACATTTAAACCCCTCAAAATTTATGAATATAAAGAAATTATAAGAGATATTAAATTTTCTCAAAAAGACATAATCCTCGATATTGGATGTGGTCAAGGTCTACCCACTTTGCTTATTGGTAAAAAATGTAAGAAAATTTTTGGAATTGATATTTCAAAAAAATTTTTACATATAGCAAAAAAGAGATCGATGTATTTAAAAAACAGAGTTAAATGTGAGTTTAGGGAGGTAAAACTTGAAGACGCTAAATTTGACGGAGAATTTTTTGATAAAATATTTTGTTTTTGTGTGTTGGAGCATATTCCAAACTATGTTGAAGTAGTAACAGAAGCATATCGAGTATTGAAAAAAGGGGGGCAATTTCTCTTATCTGTAGATTCATTAGAAACTATAGAAGATAAAAAAATACTTGATTATCAAAAAAAGAAATGCCATGTTGAAAATTATTTTAGGAAGCATGATTTAAAGATAATTTTAAATAATATAGGTTTTAAACAAATAGTCATTTATCCTATATGTAAAAGTGACTATGCCAAATCTCTTTTTATGAAGCATATTGAAGATATTAACGAAAAACAAAATAAATTTAGGCATTTAAATTTTTTATTTCGTTATATGATTCTCAAAACTAGAGAATCAAATTATTTAAATGGAGAAAAAGGATTATTCCTTATAATAAAATGTTATAAATAAATGTTAAATTTTAAAATTTTTAATTAATTCTTTTATATCTTTCAAATCAAAGTGGAAATCTACTTCCCTCCACTTTTCCTTTTCAATTATAAAAGAATTGACTTCAACTCCTTTATCTGCTAATAGATTAAATGTTTCCAACCAAAATTTATTCAAATAGTTCTTATCTCTTGCTAGCTGTTCTAAAACATCTTGATAAATTTTTCTATATTTTTCACCCTGAATTTTTACTAAACCTACGGATTCTCCATCTCCGTTAACAATTTCTTTACTTACTTTTATTATTTTTTGATTTTCATCCAAAATGATTTTCATGTCATCTTCACCTATATTATCGCTATGACAGATAGTTACATAAATTCCATCTGATGATGTTTTATTCACTAAATCACTTACAACATCACTTGTAAAAAGATTATCTCCATTAGTGATAAGAAAATCTTCATTCATTTCATATTTGCTTAACCAAAGAGTAATTAAATTATTTGACATTTCATAAAAGGGATTGTACAAGGTTCTAATCTTCATTTTATTTTTGGTATCAAAATTTTTTAGTTTAGACTCTATTTGCTCATACAAATAACCTATTACAATAATAACTTCGTCAATGACTCTAGATTCGGATAAAGATTTCAATTGTTTTTCTAAAAGAGTTTCACCATCACCAAGATCAATTAGAGGTTTAGGAGTATTTTTAGTTAAAGGATATAGCCGTTCTCCCTTGCCAGCACATAAAATTATGATTTTCATTATTTAATTTAGTTTTTAGTGAATATTATTTAATTTCTATGTCTATTGAACTCATTAATAAATGTATTTAAATTAATTATCATGAATTTTTTCCATCCATTTAATTTACTAATGTCATTAGTTTTAAAAATTTCTTCATTTAAGTCCCAATCTTTCATATCTTCAAACCATAAATCAAAAGGAACCGGAAAACCATATTTTGGGCGGTAAATTATTTTTTTTGGTAAAAAATCTTCAGCAAATTTTTTTAAAATAAATTTGGGAATGTCTAAATTTTCACTAATTTCTCTAAAATTTAGATCAACTGCTTTTTCTTTTGATATTTTATCTTTCCATTTTACTTTAAATTTAAATGGTAAAGAATTAACATAATCCACTAGTTTCATATCAATGAAAGGAAATCCAGGTGGAAAATTATTAAATCTCATCGCATTAATACCACGTGTAATTAATCCAATAGTATGAAATTTTTGCGTAAAATAAGGGACATAATTTTTAATATCATTTGGTAATTCATTTTGATTCAAGGAATTCATCAAAATATCGTAATCATTAATACAATATTCATTGTGCAATATAGCTTCTTTTTCCTCTACGGTGAAATAACGATAATTATTTAAAAAGAAATCAAAAAATGATTTTTTCTTTTTATGATTCATGTACATCTTAAAGTTTTGACCATACCCTCCAAAAATATCATCGGCACCTTCTCCACACAACATAATTTCGCATTTATCATTTTTAGCTATTTTTTCAATATTTGCTAAAGCAATTTCATTTGGATGTAGAGGTTCACCTTTTTGTTTAATTAAGGGAGCCAAAAGTGATTTACTGCCAATATAATCTTCCTTATACAATATTTTTTCTGTATGGATTGTATCAAATTTGTCAGCAACTAATCTCGAGTATTCAAATTCATCTTCACCATAGAATCCGGCGGAGTATGTATATAAATCTTGATCAGGGAATAACTTCCTACATAAAGCTACAATTAAGGAGCTATCCACTCCTCCACTCATTGCAAATCCTATTTTCGCCCTCCCTTTTATTATCCTTTTTATTGACGCTAATAACAAATCTTCCACTTTCTTGAGAGCCTCATCTAAGGATATTTGAATAGGTGTAAAATTTGGATACCAATAATTAATGATTTTATTATCTTTTAATTCAGAACCACAAGGAATTTTATAATAATCTTTAAACATTGTTAAGTTACCAATGGGAAAACGAAATGTAAAAAAGCTCGATATTCCTTTTGGAGAAAATTTATTAAAGTGATTTTTTGAAATTAAATCTATTAAATTATCCGAAATGACGTTATAATTCTTATGATAATAATTGGTCAGTAAACCAAAAGGACTGCTTTTAATTTCATCCATATTTCAAGAAAAGATTGAATCATTTAAAAATTATTATAGGTAAAATAGGTAATACTTTTTATTTATACTCTCAATTAATTAAGGTAATTAAAATTATCTCAGAATTTCGAAAGAAAATCTCTATGTCAAATTCTAAATTAAATAATGCGTTTCTAATACAACGGTGTCAAAAAGAATTCTTAATTTTCATAATTATATTTTCGTTTACGATCTCCTCTTTAATATTTTTTACCTATATTCAAAATTCACCTACTAAACCTACAGATCTACCTAGAATATATATTGTCTATGAGGAAGAATTAAATAACAAAAATTATGTAGATTGTACGTTTGAATTAGTCAGTGAGGATGAATCTGAAAGAGTTCTTCCTATTAAATCTAAAATAAAAATTAGAGGTTCATTTAATGCTGAAATGCCTAAAAAGGGATATCGTATTGAACTTTCTGAAAGAAAATCATTATTAGGTCTCAGAAAAGATGATGATTGGCAGTTATTTGCTATGTTTTTGGATCTTTCTAGCATGAGGGTTAAGTTGTCTTTCGATCTTTGGCGAAGTCTTCAATCTACGAATCCTACAGCGATCTTACCTAGATCTAAATTTGTGACCTTATATATTAATGGAGAGTTCCAAGGATTATACTTGTTTTCAGAAAAAAATGACAGACGGTTATATGGATTAAACGATCCCCTAAAAAATATTAATTCTAGTTTAATTTTTCAAGCTGGAGCACGCTTTGATGATTTTAAGAATTATAAATATAGCGATTGGCAACAGGACTGGCCAAATGAAGATGATGGTATTTATATTATGGATGAAATAATGACGAGCTTGTTCCATTTTATAAGCCAAACATCAGATTCCGAATTTTTTAACCAATCTTCAGGCATATATTCTAAATTTGATAAGTTGAATCTAATTGATTTTTATCTCTTTAACTTTTTTATACTTCATAAAGATTTTTGGGGTCAAAATTACTTCTTAGTTAGAAATTCTTATCCTAACTATTATTATTTAATTCCATGGGATTTTGATTCGAGTTTTGGTCAATATTTGGGTAGAAAATATAGTCCCACAGAAGATCCTTCTGAAGATATTTTTCAACGAAATTACTTATATTATAGATTATTGAATGATGTTGAATTCAGAATCTCAGCTAAAGATCGCTGGTTTTATTTAAGACAATCACTATGGACAGAGGAATTCATACTAGATAAAGTCTCAGAGATGTATGAAGATATTAAAAACACATTAGAGATTGATGCGAATACTTGGTATTCGTTGATTTTTGATAATAAATTTGAAAGTGAAACTGACGACGCAATAAATTATTTATTTGAGTGGATTTCAGATCGTATAGCATTCTGTGATTCTTATTTTTTAGATTTTTAAATTTTTTTTAAAATTGCAAAAATTATATTTTTATAACAATTTAAATTTTTAATTAATTGTTTTTCTCAAAAAAAAAAACGAAATGGCTAGCGACATTAGTACAAAAATTAAAATACTCAAGCAAAAAAAGAAAAGAAAATTATTAGTATTAGGCTTTATTTCATCAATTTCTCTTTCAATGTTATATATATATACTTATACATTAAACACCCCAATTAGGGATTCTAAATTACCTATTATAAATATTTATTTTGAGGATAATGGGATTAATAATGAACATTATATAGATTGTATATTCGAATTAGACAGTGACAAATCTGAAGATGTCGTTACTGCGATAAAATCAAAAATTAAAGTTAGAGGTGATTTTAACGCAGGTCGACCTAAAAAAGGTTACCGTATAGAATTATCTCAACAAGAATCTTTACTTGGAATGAGGAAAGATGATGATTGGATCCTATTTGCGATGTATTTTGATATTCCCCGCATTAGAGTTAAGACCGCATTTGAAATATGGAAAAGTCTTGAACCTAAAGATTCGACTGCAGTTTTACCAGAATTAAAATACATTAACTTATACATAAATGGAGAATATCAAGGTCTTTATCTCCTTGCGGAAAAAAATGACAGAAGAATATTTGGACTGGACGATGCCCAAAATAATATTGATTCTAGTCTAATTATTCAAGCAAAAGGAGCAATTTTTGATTCAGATGATCCTTATCCCACAATAGACATTTTTAAAGGTTATGTTTCAAATGAATGGGAACAAGACTGGCCAAATGAAGATGAGGGTATTTATATTATGGATGAAATAATGTCAGATTTGATATTTTTTGTTAATAATGCATCAGACAAAGAGTTTTTCAATCCTTTAACTGGCATATATTCTAAATTTGATAAGATAAATTTAATAGATTTCTACCTCTTTAATTTTCTTATTCTTCATAAAGATATGTGGATGAATAATTTCTTCATAATTAGAAATACTAATCCAAATAAATTTTATTTGATTCCATGGGATTTTGACTATACTTTTGGTCAAAAATTAGACGAAAAGTACATGTATGATGAAAATCTTGAAACGGATATTCACAACAGGAATAAATTATTTAGTAGGTTAATAAGTAATGAAGAATTTATGAAATCTTGTAAAAATCGTTGGTTTGAATTAAGGGAAGATATCTGGACAGATGACTCTATTTTGGGTTTTTTTTATGACAACTATGATGAAGTTGAAACTATTTTAAGATATGAAGCACATTTAACTTATTCAGATGAATTTAAAAAAGAAATAAATGTTATCTTGGATGAAGTTGTAGAACACTTATTTCAATGGGTTCCAAATAGGCTTGATTTTTGTGATTTATATTTTTTAAGCTTTTAGGATTATTATCTTCTCATTAAAGATTTTAACAAATCTGAAATAATGAAAAATTTTGCTTAAATTTTTTTTAGAATATGCTAAAAATTGTAAATTGATAATCTCTATTAAAAATAGAGATTTTTATAAAATATTAAAAAAAAACATTATAATTGTCGAGAAATTTAGAACTATCATTTTTTTGTATTTTTAGAAGATATCTGGGAAAAAAATTATGCAATCCACCTTTGTACCTATTAAAAAATTTTTTCTTGGTGGATCTAATTCTTATTACGTTAGTAAAGATAAAAAATACTTTGTTAAAGTATGTAAAGGAAAGAGAGATTGGATAACAAAAGAATATTTTTATTTAAAAAAATTTTGGAATAAAATTGATGTCGAAAACCTTCAACTAATTGAACCAGTCTATTTTTCTGAGAAGAATGAATACCTCGTTTCAAAATTTGTAAAAAATTGCACTAAGCTAGCTGATATATTAAAACCTAAAATTTATTATGAATTTGGGAAGAAATTGGAGAAATTTCATAGAAAAGGTTTTTCACATAGTCATCTTGAAATTCATGACGTACTTTATGATAAAAAAAAATATTATCTTGCTGATGTACCTTTTTTTAATGAAAGAGAGCAAGTTCATGACATTGTTTCTATAAAATTAAGTCTAAATCTGTATAAATTAAAAAGAATTTGGAACTGGTATAAGTACACTTTATGTTCTAATGAATTTTTTAGAGGATATAAACTAGATGAAAATTTAAAAGAATTAGAAAAAGAATATGATATATCAGTTAAGAAAAGAATTCGTCTCTATTTAAAAGAAGGAAAACTTTACAAGTTAAAAGCATATTTTATGAATTTATTCTATAAAATTGGTTTGTTATAATGGAAAGTATTAAAAAATTAGAATAATGCATTAAACTAATTGGCAAATAATGATAAAACAGTTTAAAATTTTTACAAAATCTGCCTTTAAAGAAAATAATGTTAGTTTGAAAAATATTAAACTTCTCCTAAAATCCTTGATACAAACTATTGAATCTGTTCTAAGAAGAGAGAGAATAATGGCTTCAGAAGTATATAGCTATGAGAGTTTGTTTTTTATTAAAAAAAGAACAAATGCCATTGCCTTTTTAGAGTCTTGTAGAAAGAATGATAATGCATTCCCTAGTGGAATTATTGGAGAAGTTCAGAAATTGAAGGAACTATTTAATGTTGATAAGCTAAATGTGTTTGAGATAGGCTCAGGACCTAATTCGAATTTATCTTATTGGGTTGATAAAGGTTTGCTTAGGGTGCAAGCTATCGATCCTTTGGCTGACGTATATAAATCTATTATGCAAAAGTTAAACTATAATTATCCTATTGCCCCTATTAAGCTCAAAGGTGAAGAAACTTTAAAATTTTTCAAAAAAAATACATTTCATTTAGTTTTTGCTCAAAATTCTCTTGACCATACTGAAGATCCTATTAAATGCTTTAAAAATGCCTATAAATTGCTTAAAAAAGGAGGGCTCCTTTTTATTTGTAGTAATGTTAGAGAAGGGTCAAGGAAATCATGGATAGGAATGCATAAATTTGATCTTTACATCGAAGATAATGCACTCTTTCTTGCAAATCAACAAGGTCAAGTAAGAAAGTTTATAGATAAAAATGTGATGTCATTAGATTTTATTTTTTATGAAACTTATAATAGATATAATGTACCCTCATTTGAAGCAGTTTTTAAGAAAATTTGAATGAATGATTAATACCAAATTGAATATGAGAAAAATTAAAATTTGTTTTGTACAAGCTTATGCTTATGCTGTATTTAATCCTACCTCTAATGCCAAAATTGGGGGAGCAGAAGTAGACTTATATAATATCGCCAATGAACTTATTAAAGATAATAGATTTGATGTTTACTTTTTAGTAGCTGATTTTGGTCAAAAGCCTTTAGAGTTATATAATACTATAAAAGTTGTTAAAGGACACTCTCAAAAGAAATCATTATTGAATTACTTTCTCACGTTTTTAAAATTTTATCGTAAAATCTCCCAAATTAATGCAGATATTTATTTTACGGCAAACTTATCTAAATATGTTGGATTGACAAATTTTTATTGTAAATTATTCAAAAAGATCCATATTCATCGAACTGAACATCAACATCAAGTTTGCAAACCTTTTATATTAAAAAAAATAATAAAAGGGAGTAGTAAGTACTTATTATTTTTTCTCGGTTTTAAGAATGTAGATTATATTATAGTTCAAAATGAAGAAGATCGTGAGACTTTAAAAAAAACATTTAACTTTCCATCTACGGTAATAAAAAATAGTTATCCGATTCAAAACTTTGTAAAAAAAGAGGGAGAATTTATACTCTGGGTCGCAAGAGGTGAAAAATGGAAAAGACCTGAAAAGTTTATTAAATTAGCTGAAGAATTTCCTGATGAAAAATTTATTATGATAATGCCTATTGCTAAAGACATTCAGTTTTTTAATCTTATTAGAAAGCAAGCAAATCAAGTCAAAAACCTTCAATTTATACCTGGTGTATCTTTTTCTGAAGTTGGTAATTATTATAAAAATTCAAAAGTTTTTGTTAATACATCTTCTTCAGAAGGATTTCCTAATTCATTTAACCAAGCTATGAACTTTTCAACACCTATTTTAAGCTTAAATATAAATCCTGATAATTTTATTAAAAAAAACAATGTGGGATTTTACTGTCATAATAATTTTAGTGAACTCAAAGAAAATTTAGAGAAATTACTTTCGGATCATAATTTATGGAATCAATATAGTCAAAATGCTTATAATTACGTGAAAAATGAAATGAATATTGAAAAGGCTATTAAAACATGGAAAAAAATTCTATTTTATTTTTTTAGAAAAAAGAAATGTTAATTTATATTTAGATTTAAAACTTCAACAATTCTTTCAGTAGACTTACCATCAGTGTATTTATTAAATTTGTCTCTAAGAATTAATCTTCTTTTTTCAAATTTAGGATTCCATTCATCAATAGTCTTTAATTTTTCAATCAATTCTTTTCCAGTTGTCACAAATGGTCCTGGCACAAATGATTTAAAATCATAGTAAAAATCTCTAACTTCCGTGTATCTATCCAAATCATCTGCAAAAAATATCATGGGGCGCATTGTTAAAAGATAATCATAAAAAACGCTAGAATAGTCTGTTATCAAAACATTAGCGATTATTAATAAATCATTAATATCAACATTCCGTTTCATAGATATAATATTTTTATATCCGCTTAGATCTATATCTTCTGTAAAGGGATGGGGCTTATAAATTAACATTTTATTTGCTTTTGTTAGAAATTTATCTAAAGATTGAAGGAAATTATCATTAAATGGCACTTGATAATCATAATCTCTAAAAGTTGGAGCATATAAAATAACATCTTTTTTCTTTTCTATATTCAAGCTTGATCTTATCTCATTTTCTAGCTCTTTAGAATGATTAGCAAGAACATCATTTCTTGGATAGCCTGTAACAATAACTCTATCTGAGGGTATTCCAAATCTAGTCATCTTATGTCTTTTTGTCTCCTCTGAGGAATCTATCAATAAATTCATATTTTCTACTAATTTTTTATTCATCATTTTTTCGGTAAATGGCATGAATACTTCTTTTAAATCATGGCCTCCTTTTTTGAAAGAAACTCCATGACCTAAATGAATAAGTTGAGTTTCTGGTGAAAAGTCGATAAAGAAAATATCTCCAAAACCATGAGTTATAAATATATATTTTGCAGCTTTTAAGATCTTAATTGTTTGGGCTAAATTCTTATTTAAAATAACTTGATATTTTTGCTTTTTTAAATCATTAAAAACTTTTTCTGAAGCAGTTATCCAGACACAGTAATATTTAGAATTTTTGCTAAGATATTCAAACAAAACTTTACTATTGCCAGCAAATGCTTGACCATTTGTACTGCCAAAAACTAATAAGTTCTTATATACTTTGTCAGGATATAACTTTGATAAAAGGAAAGAAAATAAATGTTTTATATTCATTCCTAATTTTTCTGAAAGATTTTCTAATATACTATTGAAAATTCTGTTTAGTTTCCCTAAATGCTTTTCTATTGTTATTTTCGGAAATCTTCTTAGTGGGATTAATTCTTCTTCTAATTTTAAACCAAAGAACTTAATTATTCTTTCAATAGCTTTTCCATCATAGTATTTATTGAATTTACTTCGTGCGATATTTCTAATTTCTACATAATCTTGGTTCCACTGACTTATAGTTTTTAATTTATCAATTAACTCGTCTCCTGTTTTTACAATTGGTCCTGGAACAAAAGTTTCATAATTATAAAAAAAATCTCGATCTTCGGAATAAATACTCAAATCATAAGGAAAAAATATTATTGGCCTCAAAGTAAGCAAATAATCATAAAACACACCGGAATAATCTGTTATCAATAAATCAGATATTACTAATAAATCACTTATATCAATATTTGGATCAATGGATTTAATCATATTAAATGAACTTAGATCAATTTTCTTCTCAAAAGGATGAGGTTTATATAACAAAATTTTTTTTTCTTTCGTCAAGAAATGGTCTAATTTTTCAAGAAAATTCTTATTTAATGGATTATGCTGTTTTGAAGATCTAAATGTTGGAGCATACAACATGATTTCATGATTATTTTCAAGATCTAAGCTTTTTCTTATACTCTCTTTTATTCTATTTGTATGTTTGACAAGTATTTCATTTCTTGGATATCCTGTTATTATAACCCTTTCGGGAGGTAAATTATAACTATAAGCCTTTGTTCGTTTTGTTTCTTCTGAAGTAACTGTTAAATAACTGATTCTTCGATTCAAATATTCATTAACTTTTCTTTGAAAAAAATTTAAATAAGACTCTTTTAATCCCTTTCCAATCAGCTTTAAAGCACTGCCATGATCTAAATGAACTAATATAGTATCAGGTGAAAAATCAACAAGAGAAATATCTCCAAAACCATGAGTTATGAAAATATATTTTGCTTTTTTTAGGATTTTTACTGGTTTAAACAATTTCCTATTAGAGAGGACATGGTATTTTTTTTCTTTTAGATCTTTAAGAATCTCTTCTGAAGATGTAAACCAAACACACTTATATTTAGTGTTTTTAGTTAGGTACAAAAATAGATCTTTACTATTTCCGGAAAAAGCCTTACCGTTAGTACTCCCGAAAACAATTAAATTCTCATCAACCCTATTTGGATATAATTTTGACAAAGACCATGTAAATAAATGTCTAATATTCATTCCAATTTTTTTGGAAATGAAGTCTAACAAGCGATTGAATGAAAAAGTTATTTTTAACATAACAATAAAAAGTTCTTCTCTTTTAATTCTTATTTAATTATTTAATTATTGATAATTGATATTTTTTTTCTTCTTTCTTAATTCGTATAGAATTTATTAAATTTATCATAATCTTTAAAGTTCAACAAACTAAAACGTATTTTATAAATATGGTTTTCAGTTATCTATAATGTATCTAGAAATTATTTCTTAATAAGGTATAGGTATTGATAGAACTTTTTTAGGCTCATTTGCTTTTTTTTATATTTATCATATACAAAATAGTCTTTGTAAATACTTCGATAAAAATCACAAGATGTGCAAATGGAGTTAAATTTACCCTGTTGCTGATCTTGGATTAAGTTAATATAATCGATATTTCTATTTGTATAGATATCTTCAAATGATTGGATATTTAAATCTCCAATTTTCAGTGTAGCATTTATATCTCTACAGGCACAAGCATTAATAACACCATCCACCATTACTTGATTTTTATAAAATATTAATGAACAAGCACCGTTCTTGTAAATTTGTGAAGAATCCCTTATAAGCATATCAACTCCTTTTACATCATTTTGTGTTATCATGCCCCCCCATGTATTAAATGATTTTAGAATTTGGATATGGCTTTTTGTAATTGTTATAATATCTCTTACTACTTTGCATACATCACTTTCACATTTTTCTAAAGATTTAAAAGAAGAACGAGTTGTTCTTAAACCAAAACTTAAAGTAAAATTTATACTTCCACATTTTTTTAGTAAATAATTTAAATTTTTGATTAAATCATTGTATACTTTTTTATTACCATTTGTAATGTTTAAAAAAGTTTCAAGATCATGACCATATAAACTTATATAAAGTTCTTTTAATTTTTCAGTCTTAATTAGTTCGTTAATGATCTGCTCATTAGCAAGAGTAAAATTTGTAAAAAAACTATAATTCTTAACTTTAGGATGATTTTCTAAAAATTTAATTTTTTCAATAAAATCTTTATCAATAAAAACCTCACCAACTATCGGAGTTAAACCAAAAGTATCATAACCAAATAATGTTGCTTTATTTATTACATTGTAAAACATTTCATTAGACATTATTAATTTTTTATTCTTTAATGATTTACTATAAGCGCAAAATCTGCATCTAAGATTACATATATTTGATACTTCTATATATAAATGTTCCTTTGGATTCGGGATGAATTCGTTTTTAATAATACGATTAATCTTCATAGTAATCATATCAGCATAAAATTTGGGATTGATTCTATTTTTAGAAATTCTTCTAATTAAAGCTGATAATCTATATATATTTTTATTTATCCTATTGATCAAAATTTTAATTTTTACTTTTATACGCAATCAAAACCAACATAATTTTTTAATTTTTAACATTAGTATTAGTACATTTGATGAGTTTTAGTATTTCTATTATCTCTTTAGCACATTTTTCAGCCGAAAACTCTCTTTCAATTTTTCTCACATCTTCATCAGGAATACTAACGGGATTGTATAGAAAATTTTTAATTTCTTCTACCCATAAGTTTAATTTTAATGGGAGAATTTTGACATAATTTTTATTTTCAAACAAAAATTTTGCAGAGGTTTGAGGAGATATCATTATTGGTGTCTTATT
>SDBT01006519.1_pt1 | contig 19350 bp, 12 predicted proteins | sample 2277101 | NCBI WGS metagenome assembly SDBT01 (sample SAMN10404973, study PRJNA504765) | marine sediment metagenome | isolation source: marine sediment core GS10_PC15, 103 cmbsf | place: Arctic Ocean: Southern Knipovich Ridge | collected 2010 | reverse complement strand
GTCTTCCCGGTCCATATACAACCAGGCAAGCAGTTCATGGGTGTCAACCGCCCGCGGCTCTTCTTCCAGGTGCCGTTTAAGGTAATCTTCGGCCTCGGCGGTCTTGCCCAGTTCCCAGGCCAGTTGGCCAAGATTAAACAGGCAGTTGATGCGGTGGGCATTCCAACTGGCGTCTTTGAGCAGTTCATGTGTCAGTTTCCGGTACAGTTTTTGGAAGCGCTTGTAAGCCTTTTCCGGGTCTTCCTCCGCCAGGTGGGCCGTGTGTTGGAGGCGGAACAGCCAGCGATTCCGCAACAGCGGCAGATCGGCCTCGAGCTGATCAACACTCTTTTTCAACTGGGGCAGCCTGGATTTCAGCCCCGGAACAAAAGCGCCCACGCGCAACAGGGCCTTGCCCAAGTTCACGCGCCGCCGCCCGTAGATCATCGGGAAGAAGGCGTAGGTGAATAAACCCAAGGCGTTGCAAAACACCCCCGGGATAATCCAGGCCAAACCTGCCGCCAGCAGGTGGTTGAAACTGCCGTAGAACAGGAAGACCGCCAGCAGCCCGAGGAAGATGGCAAACAGCGTCAGAAAATGCCCCAGACTGTAGCGCAAATGTCTAAAACGCCGGCCGGTACTGACAGCCCGGGCCAGCAGCCAGAACCACAAGATCACCCAGACCGCCAGCGCCGGCCAATCCCAGTAAGGATAACGGATACCCAGCGGCCTCTCCAATTGTTCCAGATAGTATCTGCGCTGCCATTGCCGCATGAGTCTAGCGACCTTGCGGTCGGTCGCCAGCTTGGGAAAATCTTTCTGGAGCGCCTGCAAGATGGTGAAGGCTTTCTTCAAGGCGCCGGTCTGGCTGAGTTGCAGAAGATTCTTGGCCTGGCGCAACTTGAACTCCACCAGCATTTGATCCAGTCGTTCACGGCTCACCTCGCTGGCAAATTCCGGCCTCTTGACCAAGGATCCCAAACCCTCGATAATCTTGGGCGGGATAAGCTTTTGCTCGTCCTGCAGGAGGTAGTTCAGTTTTTCCCGGGTGGTGCGGATAATTTCTCTTATCGCGTCGGTTTCTTTCATCAGGTTTGGGTGCTTCTGCCACAGGGCGATGAAGTTTTCGGCGGCGATTCGGGGGTGCTCGTCAGTTTCCCACTGGATTTCATAATCGCCAATGATCGCGGCGAGGACCTGTTTGATGACGGCGGTTGAGGCTAACTGGCCGGGGAATTTCTGGCAATAATCGTCAAGTGTTTGCCACCAGGTTTCCCGGTTGAAGGGTTTGGGCCGGAACTCCTGTTTCAGGCCGAGCAGGCGGTCGAAAAGTTTCGCACTCGCCGCGTAGGCGGGGTATTCACGGCAAAGGCGTTCGTAGATGACGATGGCTTTGGCCCCTTCGCCCCGCTTCTGGTGGCCGCGGGCCAGTTGGTCCAGCAACTCCAGTTGGGCCCGCTGCACCGGGGCTTCGTCGGCGTAGGCCGGGAACCGTTGCTTAAGCCGGTCATAGATGGCGCTGATCGCCTCCATTGGGTGGCCCGCAACGCTAAGCTGCCGAACGGCCTTAAGTTCCAGGTCCAGCAATGCTTTTGCGAATGGTTCGGCACTCCGGTCCGCCTTGTCGTCTCCCGCCAACCGTTCCAAGACCGTTTCCAGAAGCTTCACCGCGGCGGCCGCGGCGCCTGCTTGTTTCTGTTGGAGATAGTGCTGCACCAGCGAGACCAGAACCTTCTGGTCCCGCTCATCCTCCAGGTCATAATTGCCCGCGGTGAATTCCGCCACGGCCAAGCGAAAGATCCTTTCCTCGTAGGTATGCAGAAATTGCTGCCAATCCTTTTGGGCCCGGGGATGAATTGTGCGATCCTTTTTCCCCTGTTCGAGCCGTTTGCCTAAGTCTTCCATTCGATACCAGGTTTTCTTAGGCAGCTTGTTCATCTGCGCCTTGAGCAGCTTGAAATTATCAAAGAAAACAATGTAACTTCCGAGTTCGGCAACCTTGCGCTTATAGTCCGAAGCACGCACCCCGAACCCCTTCAACTCCTGAGAATGGGAGGCCAGGAATCTCCGGGTCTCGGTCAGCAGCGGGCGAATTTTTTCCGGCTGGTCCAGGGGGGCAGAGCGGAGGCGCTGGAGCAGTTCGCGGGCGCGGGCCTTGGCAATCAGCCGGGCAAGATGCCGGGAGAATCCGGCGCCGGACTCGAGTTCACGCAGGCGGGCCGCGGCGTCTGCCTTGAGCGCTTCGAGCTGGACAATTGCCTGGGCGTATTTGCTACTGTGCAGCGAAGCGACCCCTGCGCGGTAGTTTTTGCGCAGTTGAGACATGCCGTCGCGCGTGGCGGCGGCTTCTGCCAAGGCTTGCCGATTAGTTGCTGCCGCACCCGCCAGGCTGGTCTGTAACGCCTTGGCCTGGGCCCCGAAAACCATGGCGCCAAGTTCGGTCAAAGCGTCATTGGCATTGCGCAGGGTGTGCATCTGTTTGTTCAACTGGTTCCGCTCGAGGCGGATTTCACCGCGGTCAAAACGGAAGATTGACCGGGCCGTCGCCGGCAGGGGCGCGGCCGACTTGGCAACAAGCCCCGTGACCGTGTCAACCAGTTCTTTCTGGAACCCGGTAAAGATCGGCGAATACTCGGCGCATTCTTTCAGAGACTGCATCAAATCCAGCGCGCCGTTGAAGCTTCTGGTGTCGGCAAAGTTTTTGACCGCGTTGGCGAGGAGGGTGTCAAAGCATTTCCGGGTGAGCTTGACCAAACGCGCAGTCGCCTGTCGGCGTTCCCGCTTGGCCAGCGGCGTGTGAGGCGGAATCCGGGCGAGTTCCTGGCTCAAAGTGGCGACCAGCAGCATGACTCTGGCGTTGACGGCCTTTTTCCTGGCGGCAATTTCTCCGGACAGTTGGCTAATTTGGGTGGCGAGGCGGAGGGCCTGGATAGTCGGGGCCACGGCCTGGTACTGTTGAGTATAGTAATTCTGGGCGTGGCGGATGGCCGCCTTGAAATCCTGGGTGGCGACGGTAGAGCGAAGTTTGGGCTTGACCATTTCGTCAAACGCGGCGATCGCCTTTTTCAGTCTTGGCTGTTCGTCTTTCGCCGTGCCGAAGCGTGATTTGCGAATCCAGTTTTCCACCGCGCGCAGCAGGTGGTCCAAATTGGCCCCTTGGAGGCTGGTTCTGGTGCTGCGCCGCGCCTCATTTCGGTTCAGCGTCCGGATGCCTTCAGCGGTGGCCACCAGATAAGCGGTGGGGTATTCGCGCAGGGTAATGACCTTGAATTTACGCCCGGAAGCCAGCTCCGTAAAGGTCTCGTACACCGGGTCCGCGTACACAGTTGTGCACAGCAGGCCCAGGGAACTCAGAATGACGAACAAGGATTTCAGAATGACCAAGTTCGGAGTTCGGACTTCCTTGTTCATCGGTTCTGCCTTCGGGTGTTTGTGCCGGGCGGCAACGCCGCCCGTCGACGCCTACTGCAGGCGAAATCATAATTATAGCACGATTTTTCGCCGTTGCATAGCGGCGTTGCCGCTGATGAAAGAAAATTTTGCGCGATTGGCATAGCGCTATGGAACAGAGCATGTATATTGTTGGTCTTATAGATGACACGGGCGGCATTGCCGCTTCTTATGCCGGATCGGCATTGCCGCTTTTTGTGCAGGAGGTCCCGCCACCATCTCCGGCAAAAGACGCGCTAACGCCGCCCGTGAGAATTTTGCTCATGCTCAATATAACAAAGGAATAAACCATGAGAATCAAACTCGCGCTTGCACTCGGACTGGTGCTAATGCTTGGCGCCCTGACAAGTCGAGGCGACGGACTTCTGGACGATATGGGCATCAACAGCGAGGAAAGCAGGAAATCGAAGAATTTTACTTGCCTGCCCAAGCCGCCGCCGCCGCGCCCGGCCCAGCACTCCGGCGCCGAGAGCCTGCCGCCGCTGCCGCTGCCCGCGGTGCCGTTGCGGCGCACCGAAAAGAAGAATCCGCCCAGACCGCCGGTGTTGATTGCCAAGATCGCCAGCGGGCCCCGGTCCAACTGGGCCACCAACCCGTCCGACGCGGATAACCTGTTGCGCTGGATGGCCCGCGAGCTGGACGTCAACTTCAGCACCATTAATATCCCCGATGCGCGTATTCCCAGCGATCCGCAGAAGATTCCCATTCTCTATCGCACCGGGCACGACAGCTTTGAATTCTCCGACGAATCACGCAAACGCCTGCGCACTTATCTTATGGGCGGCGGCACCCTGATCTTCGACGCCTGCTGCGGCAGGCCGGAATTCGCCCGCGCCGCCATGATCGAAATGCAGAAGCTCATCCCTGAGCGGCCCCCCTACCGCCTCGCCCTGGACCACCCCGTCTATCATTCTTATTACGACATCAAGAGTATTAAGTGCCGGCCCGCCGCCAAGCAGGCCGGCGCCAAGGATAACACAGCCAATCTCATCGGCATTGATCTGGGCTGCCGCACGGCGGTGTTCTTCTTCCGCTGGGACGTGTCCTGCGGCTGGGACGATCTGAAGGACTCCAGACGCCATCGCTGCCTGGGCTATGACATTCCGAGCGCGAAACGGCTGGGGGCGAATCTGATGGCCTACATCATGTCCGAACGCAACGCCGCAGTGCCCCTTTCCCGGGCGTTGGCATACATTGATGCGGACCAGAAAAAGGCCGGCAAATTCGTCATCGCCCAGGGAATTTACCAAGGCGTGTGGAAAACGCGCGAGGCCGGCTTGTCCATGCTGCTTAATGCGTTCCACAAAAAGACCAAAGCCCCGGTACGGTTCCGGCGGCAACAAGTTGAACTCAAATCGAGCAAACTTTTCGAGTGTCCATTCGTCTACCTTACCGGGCATAACGACTTCCGCTTGTCCAAGGCTGCGCGCGAGAATCTCCGGCGCTACCTGGCTCGCGGCGGCGTGCTCTTCGGCGAAGCCTGTTGCGGCCGGGCCAGCTTCGACCGGGCCTTCCGCCGCGAGATTCGCCAGACCTTGCCCGGCAGCAAGCTCAGACCGCTGCCGGCCGGGCACATGATCTACAAGTATCCGAACCGTCTCAAGGGGCTGACGCCACGGCCGGCCCTGGCCCGCAAGCTCAACATAAAGGGCAAGGTTGCGCCGCGCCTGGAGGCGATCAATCTGAACGGCAACCTGGCGGTGGTTTATTCACCGTTTGGCCTGTCCTGCGGTTGGGAACTGGCGCAATGTCCGTATTGCCTGGGAATTGCCAACAACGATGCGCTGGCTCTCGGCGTGAACATTCTGTCGTATATCTTGACCCAGTAGAATTCAGAATTCAGGACTTGGTACTTTTTAGTTCTGAGTTCCTTGTTCATCGGTTCTGACTTCGTCGTTCCTTTGTTCGGCATTTTGTCTGCTGTGGTTGGATCTTTTTTTGAGATAATAAGGCAATTCGGCTTGACAACGGTTCATTTTTTTTATTAAGTGGCAACCCGTAAGCGCACATTTCCCGGGTTCTTTCTTGCCTGGGCCGGGCATTTTGGGCAGATTTTTCGACTGAGCGCTTTGTTCCCGGGCGCGCGCCTGGCAATTCCGCAATCTGTCGCTGGATTTGGCGCGCGGGCCCCAAGTCAGCCGGGAATTTCAGTGTATTTCGCGTTTGCGAGCTTGCAATTTTGTTCAAGTTTGCTAGTAGGTTAGACAGGCTGAAGCAACGTCGAATTTTTGGGAATGGACGTTAGTCAGGTCAGGAACGGGAGAGAATAAGCAATGGCAAATCTGCTTTATGTAACGCCTGAGCTTCTCAGGAAGCTGCAGGGACATCCAGCGTATCAATTCTGGATGAGTTTCATTCAGAACTTCCCGATTCGCCACGTGCCGCTGGAAGAGCGAACCTTCCACGAGCGTAAGCTGAAGGTGGAAGAAAATTGTCTTTATCTGACGGTGGATATGAAATTTGTCTATTGCCGGGACGGTCTTTTCAGCTTTCTCTACGAAAGCCAGGACTTGTCGTTCCGCCTTTCAGCGAGCAATGGCGTGTTGCATACTCCCGACAGCCGGCAATTCACGGCGTTGATCGGCAAGGTGGCCGAGGTATCCTCCTCCACGGACGTGGAACTGGTCAATACCGACCAAGTCTATCATGCGGTGTTTGATTCCGGGCTTCTGGTCCTTCCCCCGGCAGGTCGCGGGACGCCGCCGCAGGACGTTGCGGCGACCCCAAAAGCGCCCGTTGCCAAGCCTGAAAAACGCCCGCGGCCCGCGGCGCCCCCGGCCAAAAAGGCCGAGAAAAAAGCCGTCGAGGAGCCCGCGCCAAGCCGAGTCGAGGGGTTGGTCCTGGGCAAATATGACCCGAGTATGTGTGAGAAACTCATACAATTCCGCACTAGTTCCAAAAAAAGCTATTCCTACCTCAGCGAAAAATTCGGGGTGGACATCGACGCGGTGAAACAGATCTGCAAAATCCATACCAAGCAGAAAGCGCCTCGTCCCCCTCGCCCCAAGCCACAGAAGGTTGTCGCCGAGGTGTCCGATGAGCTGCGCCAGCAGATCATCCAGATGAAAAAGGTCTCGAAAAAGTCTTACGCCTATCTGGCCACGCGCTTTAAATTGCCGGTCGGGACGATCCAAAACATTTGCGCCGTGCGCCTTAAACGACCGCGCCGCCGCAAGGGTTAACCCGAGGGCCAATGGATTTCGCCACGGCGCCTTGCATTCGCTCATTTCGCCGCCATCTTAATTTCTCGGTTAAGGCGCCCAGTTTGGCCTCATAACTGCCATTATCGAACTCGCCGGCGCCGTGATTTGCCAAGAACTATGATCAGGAGATGACGATGCATACGGTCGAGAAAATCGGCGGCGCCGGCATGTCCCGCTTCGGCACGATTATGGAAAACGTGATCATCGGCTCGCGCCGGCCTGAGCAGATCTATGGCCGGATTTTCGTCGTCAGCGCCTACAGCGGGATTACGGACATGCTGCTCGAGCATAAGAAAAGCGGCGACCCCGGGGTCTATGCCTACTACGCCGCGGATGACAGTGCGTGGCTGGACGCCCTCGAGGCCGCGAAAGGCCAGATGTGTAAACTCAACGGTGCTTTCGCCGAGCTAGGCTTGAACACCGCAGACGCCGACCGCTTTGTGCGCGAACGCCTCGACGGTATCCGCAACTGCCTGCTGGACCTGCAGCGGCTTTGTTCTTACGGCCATTTCCAGATTCACGAACATCTGCCCGCCGTCCGCGAAATGCTCAGCGCCGCCGGCGAGGCGCATTCGGCTCGCAACTCGGTTGACATCCTCAAAAGCCGGGGAATCAACGCGGTTTTGCTTGATTTGACCGGCTGGATGGACAGCAAGAACCTGCCGTTCGATGAGCAGATTCGCCGCGCCTTCAAGCCCCTGGACTTGAGCAGTTGTCTGCCGATCGTTACCGGCTACACCAAGTGCGCCGAGGGTATCATGGCCACTTTCGACCGCGGCTACAGCGAGATCACCTTCAGCAAGATCGCGGTTATTACCGGCGCCAAAGAGGGCATTATCCATAAGGAATACCATCTCTCGAGCGGCGACCCGGAGCTTATCGGCAAAGACAAGGTGAAGATCATCGGCCAGACCAACTATGACGTGGCCGACCAGCTTGCCGATCTGGGGATGGAGGCAATCCACCCAAAAGCGTCCAAGGGTATGGAACGCGTGCACATTCCCATCCGCGTCAAGAACGCCTTCGAGCCGAGCCATCCCGGCACGCTTATCAGCCACGACTACCGCAGCCCGACGCCCCGGGTGGAAATGGTCACCGGGCGCAAAGGCATTCTCGGCATCGAGCTGTGGGACCCGGACATGGTCGGCCAAAGCGGCTACGACTACACGCTGCTCTCCTACTTCAACACCTATAATATCAGCTACATCGCCAAGAATACGAATGCCAACACCATCACTCATTATGTGCCGGCCGACGCCAAAGACCTCGAGAAGTGTCTGGCGGAGATCCGCCAAGCCTACCCCGGCGCCAACCTGCAGGAGGTGAAAGTGGCCATTATCTCCGTAATTGGCAGCAACATGAATGTCCCGGGCTTCCTCGCCAAAGCCGCCAACGCCTTGGCCCTGGCCAAGGTCAATATTCTGGCCATGGACCAGTGCATGCGCCAGGTCAACATGCAGTTTATCGTTGGTGAGAAAGACTTCGAGATCGCCATCAAGGGGCTGCACCACGGCCTGGTGGAAACCCCGGAATAGGTGGGTGGGCATGCCTTCGGTTCGGAACGTCGCCATTGGTCTGGGCAGTAATCTGGGTGACCGCGAAGCACAAATTCGCCGGGCCGCCAGCCTCCTTGCCGAACGCGGTCTCACCCAAACCCAACTCTCGAAGCTCTACCCCACCGCACCGCTTGACTGCCCGCCGGACGCCCCGGAATTCCTGAATGCGGCGCTGACCGGCCGTTCGGACTTGGCCCCGGCGGAACTGCTCGAGCTTTGCCTGACTATCGAGGCCGAGATGGGCCGGCCCCGCCTGCGCCGGAAATCCGGCGGGTCCGAAAACCGGATTATTGATCTTGACTTACTGCTGGTGAATGACTTGGCGCTTCGCACCGGGAACCTTGCTCTGCCACATCCCGAGCTGCGCCGCCGCATATTCGTCCTGCGTCCCCTGGCTGAAATCGCCCCGAACTGGCGCATCCCGCCGGATAACGCCAGTATCAAAGAATGTCTGGCCGAATTGATTGAACCCAAAGGCGGATTATGAACTTGGCTCTCGGCATTGACGTGGGCACCTCGAAGGTCGCCGCGGCCGTGGTTGACCTCGACTCGCGCACGACCATTGAAACGGCCTCGGCACTGCATCAGGCCGGGGTGGTCGCGACGTGCCGGGACTGCGCCGAACAAGACGCCGCCAAATTGTTCCAGGCCGTTGCCGAGGCCGTCGGCGCCCTGTCGCCGGAAAATCGCCTGCAAGCGCGGATGCTGGGCCTGACCGGGCAAATGCACGGGGTTATTTTGTGGAACCCGGAAACCTGGGCCGCCGGCCCGCTTATCACCTGGCAGGACCGTCGCTGCCTGCGGGACGGGTTCCTCGAAAAGCTGCGCGACCGCACCGGGAACCATGAAATCCACAGCGGCTACGGCGGCGCCACCCTGGCCTGGTTGCGGGAATTCAAGCCCGAAACGTTTGCAGACTGCCAATGTGCCGGCACGATAATGGATTTCCTGGCTGCCCGGGTCTGTGGGCTCGGTACGGCATTGATTGACCCCACCAACGCTTGCAGTTGGGGATTCTTCGACCTCAAAACCAATACCTGGCGGGAAAAATTCATCGCGCGAACGGAAATCCCGGCACAAGTCCTGCCGCGGCTCCAGCCGGCCGGCAGCCGCGCCGGGACGCTGGAAGCTGAATTCAGCCGCAAATGGGGATTGCCGGAAGGTCTGCCGGTGGGCGTGGCCTGCGGTGATCATCCCGCCTCGCTTTATGCCACGGTAACGGCGCCGGGGACGGACATCGCGCTCACGCTCGGCACCGGCGGCCAGCTCGCCGTGTTGCTGCCGCCGGAGAAAATGCTCGAACCCCGCCCGGCCACTCTCGAGTACCGTCCCTACGTGGATAAGCAGATTATCGCGGTGGTCGCCTCGCTGGCCGGCGGTCAGGCCTGGGACTGGCTGGTGGACAGCATAAGCGGGTGGCTGAACGAGTTGGGAATCAAGGCGCTGCCACGTGAAGAACTCTATGAACATTTAATTGAACGAGGATTGCAGGTGCCAAACTCGTCTCTGACAATCCAGCCCAATATCGGCGGGGAACGCCACGACCCGGCCCGGCGCGGGGAAATCCGCGGCCTCGACCGGGACAACTTCACCCTCGGCAATCTGGCGGCGGCGCTGGCGCGGGGGATCGTGGAGAATCTTCGGGAAATGATGCCCGCAGCACATCTGGCGGGCCGGGGGCGAGTGGTGGGCAGCGGCAACGCCATCCGCCGTTCACAGCTTATGCGTGAGACGATCGAAGAGTGCTTTGGTCTGCCGCTACTCATTCCCGAGCTCTCCGAAGAGGCAGCCAGTGGGGCCGCGCTCCTGGCCGCTGACCGGCTCGGGACAGCCGGCGCCTGAACCACCCCTGAAAGGATGCCGGGCGCTTCTTGCATCAGCCGTGTTGCACAGTATGGTATTGGAATCCAGGGCGGACCATTTCCAGCGGAGAACCCGGTTATGAAGGACTCGGACTACGCCATCGAGGTCAAGGACTTGACCAGAACCTATGACGATGTGACCGCCTTGAACGCGCTTTCGTTCCAGGTGCCGAAAGGAGTAATCTGCGGCTTCGTGGGCCCGAACGGTTCGGGCAAAACCACTACCATGCGCATTCTGGCCACCTTGCTCAAGCCCGATAGCGGCAAGGCCAGCGTCTTCGGCCTGGATACTCAAAACGTCATTGATGCCAAACGCGTCCGGCACGCCATCGGCTTTATGCCGGACTACTTCGGGCTCTACAACGACATGACCGCCGGGGAATACCTGGATTTTTTCGCCGCTGCGTACCGCATACCCTTGGGTAAACGGCCCGCCCTGGTGGAGGACATCCTGGCTGTTGTCGGACTGATGGACAAGAAGAATACGCTGATCGCGGGCCTCTCGCGCGGCATGCAGCAACGGCTTTCGCTGGGCCGCTGCCTGGTACATTCGCCTCAACTCCTGCTCCTGGACGAGCCGGCCTCGGGCCTCGATCCTCGCGCCCGCATCGAGCTGATGGAACTCCTCCGCGAACTGAAAAAAATGGGCAAGACCATCCTCATATCTTCACATATCCTCAGCGAACTGCACAACCTCTGCGACACGGTCACCATTATCGAGAAGGGCCACCAGGTCTACGCCGGCACCCTCGAGGAAGCCTCGAAGGAGTTGCGCGAAGGCAGGTCCTACATGGAGCTTAGCGTGGTCGGGGATGCGGAGGCGGCCCTCGAACCGCTCAAACAACTCGAAGGCGTGCATACGGTCCAGCGTCAGGGCCCGGTTATCTACGTCGAGCACGGCGACTCGCTCACCGGAGCCGAGATCATCGAGCACTGCATCAAGCACGGTATCCGCCTCGAAGAGGCCCGGCGCGGCGCCGCCCGCCTTGAGGAAATCTTCATGAGTTTCACCGAAAACACCTGACCCGCGCCCGCAGAGCGCGTTCGTAATCGTAATCATAATCGTAATCGCCTCTTCTCCTAAGGTGGGAGCGGGTACCATCCCGCGATTCCTGGTGAGCTTCCGCTTTTTATCCACCCGCCAAGCGGGCTGATTTAGGGAAACATCCAAAACCCACCGCTCCGCTGCGCTCCGCAGTGGGCTACGTTTTAGCCGCCCGCGCTGCGGGCAATACTTGCCGGTATGCCCTCCCCCGCGTCAACCCGAGCTACTCCGCCAATAACCGCCAACACCCATCTCATTCCTGAAAAACCCAAATGACTTGAAAGTCCGGATGCCTACTTGTTCCAGGATGCAGCCCTCAGTTTGTATTCATACTTCGTCTTGATTTCCAGCAAGTCTGCCAGGACAAGACGGTTTTCTCGAGCAAGCTCAGCAGGTAGGGGAGCCTTGTACCTGCCATGGATAATACAAAGATGGTTGATCCCGATGAAATGAGCTTTGTCGTTTCTGTATGTCACTCGCAGGCGGGCTCGAAACCCCTGTCCAGATTTCGGGGGCAAAAGGTGGTACCTGTGCTGTGGGAAACTGGCCGGAGAACCTTTTCCCGTCAGCTTCTCAATTCTCTCCGGCGTGCCGAAGACGGCGTCCACATCTGTCTTGGACGTTCCCTTTGGGGGGATGATGAACTTGCGAAGGCTGGCAATCTGTTCAGCAACTTGTTCAGGATTTGATGGCTGCGGTCTGGACACAATTTCCGAGGCTGGTTCGCGTATGATCTTGGGTGGGGAATTGGGAACCATTCCGCGTGGGAAGACAACATCTTTGGAGCCTTTCTTTCGAAGCAGCCATCTCCGCTCTCCCAGGGTGAGTATCATCTCATTGAACTTAACCGTGGCCGTTGCTTCGAGTACTTGTTCGCCACGCTTGACCTTGAGTCCCGACAGGAGCCCTTTGCCCTTGATTACGTCCCAGACCTCCTCGCCCTTATCGGTTTTGATCATCATTTTGGTTTTTTCGAAGGTGAATGATAGCTTCGATGGATCAGGCTTCAGCTCCCAAGTCCCCCACAGATAGTCCCAAGACTTGCCTTCGGCGGCCAGCGGGAGCGATTCGGGGTGTTGCTTCTGCCCAGTCTCGGGCGCCGGGTAACATCCTTGGAAGAACAACACTGCGCTTGCCGCCAGAAGTGTGTATCTCAGCATAAGGTCCCGCTTTATGGCTACGAACATGTCCATTTCAGTGACCTTTTTTCCGGAGCAGGCACGCTCAGAGGGCGGTGTCTCTGGTGGCCCCAACTGGTATGATGATCACCGTATCAGGAATACACTGTAGTGCCCTTTGGCGGGGAAATCAAGGTGATTTCACGGGTTTTACGGGAAACATCCAGAATTCAGGATGGAGGAGTGAGGAGTCACGATGGAGGGTTCAGTGTTCAGGATTTGAAATAGGTGAAACCTGTGTAATCTTCCGCTGCCGCCAAGGCTCCGGCGGACAGAACGGATTATTTTCAGTGGTGCTTCGTGGGCTTCGTGTTCTTCGTGGTGAATGTTTCTGAAGTGACGCAAAACACCGGGGCGTGGTTTTCCCGCGAAGTTCCCACACTGAGTACTGAGTACTGAATACTGAACACTGAATACCGGGTTTATCCGGCCCCTGGTTCAATTGGCGAGATGTCTTGCTTGGGGAGTTTGCCCCTCAGCTTGTCGAGGGCCCACTTCAGCATGGTATAGGGCTCCTTGATGCCCAGCAGCCACGCCCCCAGCAAGAACACCAGCCCCCCGGCGACGCCCGACACTAGCGACCCGGCGATAATTCGTGCTTTGCTGATCTGGCGTTTGAACGAAGCTTCCTGCGCCTTCGAGACTTGGCCGTCCGGTATAGCCCGCAGTTCAATCTTCGCTTGGGCCACCCCGTTGTTAAGTGTCCGGGCCAGCCCACGGGCACACACCCAGGTGACGCCGCCGGTCACTACCGCCAGAACGAAAACCTTCCCCAGAAAAAGCATTGTCGGCTTCAGCGGAAACATCGGTACGGTCCGCTTCAGCACGACTACCAGCACCAGGCTTTTTATGTAACGTGTGAGCGCAAATCCCAGCGAGACGGTCGCCAGCGCCCAGATCGCGCTCACCTTCAGGTACATAACCACTGCGAGGCTGATTACGATACTCAATAGCGAGCAGAGAATCCCGATCACCGATACCGAAATCATTTTTCGATTGGCGAAGTATCCCTGCATCAACACACATTCCACCGCCGCCGCCGGCAGCACCATCAGGTAGCAAGCGGTTGAAATGCCCGTCCACACCGCGATCTGAAAGCGCATCTTCCCGAACAGGAACAGGGTAATCGCCATTGATTCGGCCAGGGCCGCCAGCAGGGCCACTCCGGGCAGGAAACACGCCAGAAGCATCCTTGAGGAATTCGTCAGCATCTCTCCCAACCGTTGCCGCTTATTGCGCTCGACCAGTTCACAGAAAAACGGCAGCATGGCGATCGCCAGGGCATAGGGCACCAACATGTTTATCGAACTAGACAGCTTGCGGCCAAGCGAATTCGCCTGCAATACCCCGCTCTCGTCCAGCGAACTCAGCACAAAAAGGTTGTTCACCAAGTCTCTCGCCTTGCTGCAGAAGATACCCGCCAGCAACGGCAGCATCAGCAAAAACATGGTCTTCAGGGCCGGGTTGTTCACCCTCAGCGATGGCCGCCAAAACCGCAGTTTCCACAATAGCCCGAGCAGGTGAGTGAGCAGTTTTGCCGCGCTACCCACCAGCAAACCCCAGAACAGCGCTTTATAGCTCAAGCCGAATATTCCCACGCCACCAATCAGCGATACCACCACGCAAATCTTGGTTGACGCATCCCCGAACGCGGCCAGAAAGAACTTCTTGTAACCGTTCAGCAACATGTATGTCGTCGAGCCCAACGACAGGAATACAATGCATGGGGCCAGCCACATCAAGCTCCGCCGGGCCAGGTTATATTCCTCCGGCTTCCTGTCGTCGGCCCATGTGGTGAAGGTGTTGATGATTTGGTCTGGGAAACAGATCAGACCCGCAGCCACCAGCAGCAATATCAGCAACTGCAGCGTCAAAAGCACATTCGCGAAGTCCCAGGCCTTCTTCTCGCCGGATTCCTTCATTTCCTTCATGAAAACCGGCAGAAAACTGGGGCCGATCGACTCTTCCCCGATATAGAAGATGGTCAGAATTATGCCTTCGAAGGCGAAAACAAAAATCGCTTCGTATTGCGAGGTGGCCAACTCCTTGGCCGCAAACACGCTCTGGACCAAACCCAGCAGCTTCAGGCAAAGGTGGGCGATGGCGATGACAATGCCGGCGCGGATGATCCGGTCAGCCAGGGTTTTTTGCTTAGGCGCTTGCAGCGGTGGTACTCCTTTTAAGGCTTTCTGTCAGGCTAAGATGATGCCATCAAAAGGCTGAGTCGGCAACCGCGCGGAGAAAAAATATTGCCGGCTGCGGCAAAAACGGCCCGCCCTCACCGTTCGCGCGAGGAATTCCAAATGCTGGCCCGGCGCGAGGTGGCGGGCGCTACCGAATTGCGATTGAAGATTACGATTAAGGGGAAGTGAGACGGGCATTGCCGGCAGTGAAAGGAAGCTCCGGAGTGGGCTGCTTCAGGAAGATTCGTCTTCTTCTTCCTCTCCTTCTTCCTCGTTCTCCTCTTCCTCCTCAAGTCCGGCTGCGATTGCTTTCGGATTGAACTCGGCGCCGGAGGGCAGTTTCAGCCCCTTGATTTTGCTGCTGTCGCCGAGGACCTCGCGAATGCGGTCCTGGATGCCCTGGTCTTTGAGAATCTCGGAAAGCAGAATGCGCTTGTGCGTGATGTTCCTGAGTTCTTTGGCCAGATGTTCGTCCCGCTCCTCCTTCACTTTCAGATTTTGCTCGAACAACTTCTCCTCGAGCGTTTCGTTCTCGAGCATAAGCTGCATCAGCATCTCGGCCTGCTTGCTCTTGCCGCCCAGGCTAAGGCCCATAAGCCCGACTCCGGCGGCTTTCTTGCGATACTTGTCCACTTCCTTCTCAAGAAATTCAATCTTTTGGCTAAGCTCCTCATTTATCTCGGCGAACTTCTGGCGTTCGTTCTCCCAGAATCCCTTCAGGGCCTGCTCGATGTCGAACATTTTCTGCTTGTCGACGTCCTGTTCTTTCCGGTGCTTGAGGCTGGTGAAGGCCCCGCCGATATAGTACCCGATTGCCGCCAAAAACAGCACCACAAGGCCCAAAGACACCACAAGCAACCAATGTCCGGGAAGTTGCACGGGCACCGTCCCGTTTCCCTGAAGCAGATAAAATGCGGGTACCTCGATGCCCATAGTCCCGTTCTCCTTGTTTGCAGTTACGGTTCGCCGCCGAATCGGCTTTTATTTTGCCATTACTGTAGGTCATTACTGTAGGTCAGGTCAGGAGCGATGTCAAGGCCTGGAAGACAAGTCGGGAATTGCCGGCCGCGCGGCTCGCCTCGTACCTGGCGTGGCCCCGCACCCAAATGCCCACCGGGCATTCAACTGCGGGGTTCAAGCTCGGGGATTGAGGCCGAATTCGCCCGCGGCCGCGACCTCCTCTTCCCATTCTCCCTGCCGCCGCTCAAGTCCTTCGCCGGGGATAACGTGGCATTTGCTGTGAAAAATCGACCCGGGATTTGTGGGGTCAACGACCCAGTAAAGCATACGCCGGTTTGGACCCGAAACGCATTCGACGAACGAACTGAGCGTCCAGTTCTGGAGTTTCTCGTCGGGATGGCCCTGCTCCCCGGAAAGACAGACGCGCGCGGGGAAAGGCACGGCGTGGTCGAGGGTGATCTGGGCCGCGCCGATAAGCGTTGCCCCAGCTTGATATTCCTTCTTGACCAGTTCAAGCAACCGGCGATAGCGTTGTTCGGCCCCCGCCCAGTAGGCGGCATCCGAGTTGTCATTACTCCAAGCTCGGACTTTGAAAGAGAGTTCGTCCCGCTCTTTCTTGAAGGCGTTCATTTCCGGCGTCAGATAGGCACAGGCGGTAATCGCCGCCCAGCCGCTCGAGTAGCGCACGACGACGCGTACGTTCGCCTTCTCGACGGCCGCGAAGTTCATATCTTCGTCAACGTACAGCCGGTTTCCCGGCCCCCAGAATTCCCGGTAGCGTTCCATAAAGGCCATGAACTCTTTAAGGTCCGTGAGCCCCGGCGGCATGATCCAGTCCAGGTTGACGGGGAACAGGCTTTCGGGTTCCTCGTCGCACAACACGGCTGCTGAGACCCCGCCGATGCAACGGATACCCGAGCCCGGCGGCGAGAATGGCTTATCCGGGGGGCCGGTTGCCGGGGGCGGGGCAAAATCTTTCTTGTAGCGGAAAGCCACGTCGTCCAGATTACAACCGTGAATCGGCCCGCCCTCCTTGCTCTCAGCAAACCAAAAATCGGTGCATTGCGCCGGCGGCGGGGTCCTGCTGACGAACCGGGTGTTGAGCCGCCGCCAAGTGAACCAGTACCAGTCAAAATGATAGGCGGCGGCCAGCGGATCGTCAACCTTGTCCGCAAAACCCTGGCGCTCAGCCTCGACCAGCGCCCGCAAGCCGCGGCACTCGGGATACTTGCGCAGATCGAGGTCCGAGGCCAGGCGTTCCCGCGAAAACTTGACCAGTTCCGCCGCCAAATCGAGTTCCGCCACGCCCAGGTAGCTGATCCTCGCCCACTTGAAGTCATTCTGCATTCGGGTATGCAGCTCGCCGGTCTTGGGATCATCCCTAAGCGCCTGGTCCGCCGCCTGCTGTCCCCCGGCATAGGCTTCTTCTTTACTCAAGTTTAATGGCATGTTGCCGCCTCCTGTCCAGGCTTGGCCGGGCCGTTGCCGTAGCGCGAGCTGAATTCGTTTATCAACGTTTCTTTGGGCATTTGCGCCGCCACGAAACTGCAATTCCGGGTGATGGCCTCGAAGACCCGGTTGGCGATGAGCCGGTGCCCGAGGTCATTGGGATGGCAGTGGTCCTGGTCAATAATCCAGTCCACGCCCACCTCGGCCGCATAGACGTCGGCGAGAATGAGGTCGTTGGCCGCGGCCAGTTGCGCGATGACCAGGTTGAACACTTCGCTAAGCTCGTAGCTGCTTTCTTCCCAGTGCTCACAGTTGTCATAGAGCCACTCGTGCATGTAGTACACGTTGAGAATTACGATGATAGGATCGAGCTTGGCGCGGACGCGGTCAATCAGCTCCTGGTACGCCCGGCGGAAGGTTGCCGGCGGCGTGCCTCCGCGCGCGTCGTTCAACCCGTAGGACACGAGCAGCAGGTCCGGCTGGTGCGCGAGCACCTCGTCATCAAGACGTTCGAGCGCGGCGGGTTTGGCCGAGTACTCATAGGCGGGGCATTCCGGCGTCAGCACGTTGCTGCCGATGCCTTGGTTGATCAGCTCGATTTCCCCGCCCTGAAACTCCGCGAGCATCGCCGTTACCTGGTTTACCCAGCACTTTTCTTTGGCCGACACGGAGTATCCCCAGGTGGTGCTCTCGCCCAGCGCCACGATCCGGCGCACCGGCTCGGCCCCCATGTCAATCTGACGTTTGAACATCATTCTCCTCAACAGGTTCTAGTCCCGGATCCAGCAAGTTTTGTCCGGAACTTAATCGTTCACTTAATCGTTCACTTTTTGGCTGAACTCTTTTTCGATTAAGTTCCAGATTAAGCTCCAGATTAAGTTTTTTCATTCCTCCTTTGTCCGGAACTTTGTCTGGAACTTAATTGTTCACTTACTCATTCACTGTGCGGCGCCGGGGGAATGGTGACCTTGTCAACCTGGCGGAGTGGATGGCCGAGGAAGCGACTGGCCAAGGTGAAGAAGGAAGCCGGCATGTCGGTCACGAAGTATTGCTCGGTCCCGCCCGAAGCGCCGCTGGCCGTCATCTCCGCCTGGCGCAGGAAACGTTCCACGGCCTCGGCGCAGGCCTGGGCGCTGTCAATGAGTTCTACGGAACCGGGAATGATTTCGCGGATCAGCCCGGTCAGCAGCGGATAATGCGTACAGCCAAGGATGAGGGCGTCCGGCGCGGGTTCGAGCGCTGGGGTCAGGTAACTTTCGGCAATCCGCCGCGGTACTTCGCCTTCGAGCCAGCCCTCCTCGACCAGCGGCACGAAGAGCGGGCAGGCCACGCTGCGTACGCTCACCTCGGGCCGCTGCCGGTGGATCAGTTTCCGGTAGCTGTCGCTGTTCACCGTGGCGGCGGTGCCGAGCAACAGCACGTGCTCGAGCTTCTTCAGGCTCAGCACCTTCGTCACCCCGGCCGCCACCACGCCGATGAATGGGGTTTTGGGCCACTTCGCCTCGAGACCCTCGAGCGCCAGCGCGGACACGGTGTTGCAGGCTGCCACCACGCACTTCACCTCGCACTCGAGCAGAAAGGCGGCGTCTTCGAGGGCAAACTGCACGATTGTGTCCTTCGACTTGCTGCCGTAAGGCACCCGCGCCGTGTCGCCCAGGTAGATCAGATGCTCGCCGGGAAGCTGCCGCCGCAGCGCCGCGGCCACGGTCAGCCCGCCCAGGCCGGAGTCGAAAATGCCGATTGGCCGGTTATCGTGCTTCACCGCAACACCCCCCACAGGCCGATGACCAGAATGAGAACCGCCAGAATCAGCACCACCACCCGCGACGCCGTCCGCAGGTTGAACCCGGCCCGGAGAAGAAGGCGCTTCCGGCTCACGTGGGTCATCGCCGCCTCAACCGTCGGCGCTGCGGGCGTCAGGCGCGTTTTTTCCACCAGCAGTTTGAACCATCCGAACATGCCGTATCTTAGCACCAGATCGAAATAATGCCAAGGATCATGCGGATGCCCGCGAGAATCTTCGATACGCATTTTCATCTCGAGCCGGAGGATGACCCCGCCGCCCTCGCCGCGGCAGCCGCGGCCGCGAACGTCGGCTGGTTCCTGGCCGCCGGTGCATCCCCGCACCAGACCGCCGGGCTGCTCGACCGCATCCGGCCGCACCCGAATATCTACGCCGCGGTCGGCGTTCACCCGCATGACGCGGCCGGGTTCGACGGGAATCTCGAGCCGTACCACGACTGGGCGCGCCGGGAAGAACAGGTACGGGCCATCGGCGAAATCGGCCTGGACTTTCACTACGAACATTCGCCCCGGGAAACTCAGCTCGAGGTGTGCGGCGACTTTCTGCGTCTGGCCCGCGAGACCGGCCTGCCCGCCATCATCCACGTCCGCGACGCCTTTGCTGAAGCCCATGAACTGCTGGCCGAGACGTTCGCGGGCAAGCACGATTTCGTGCTGCCCTGTTTCAGCGGCAGCCCTGCAC
>SDBT01006518.1_pt1 | contig 19351 bp, 27 predicted proteins | sample 2277101 | NCBI WGS metagenome assembly SDBT01 (sample SAMN10404973, study PRJNA504765) | marine sediment metagenome | isolation source: marine sediment core GS10_PC15, 103 cmbsf | place: Arctic Ocean: Southern Knipovich Ridge | collected 2010 | reverse complement strand
GACCAATAGAGTAAATATCCCCATGATGAACCAAGCTGGGTTAAACCGAGGAATCCTGATAAGTCCTGATATTCCAATTGCTAGAAAACCTACTACAAGGAAAAGACCAAACCATAAACTCTTACTCATACTAGAGTCTGAAACCTCCCTCAGACTTTACAGTCTGGTTTAGAATAGTAATCTGCCTCTGGATGGTGGACTGAAGTCTCTGGATGTTATCTACTAGCTTTCCCACATCAGATTTGGGATCTAACTGTTTATAGGGTACGAGTTCCTCTACTTCCTGGTGTAGGGCCTCTGAAGACTTCTGGATTAGACCTAGTTGATCTAGAAAGGATTTAGCCTTCTCTTCTGGAGTTTTACTTTCTTCTGGCATTCTACTTCTCCTTTAGTGTTGGATATGTGGCCTCCCCTAGCTAGAAGTGAGGGCGACCAGCTAGAGGAGGCGAGTATAAGGTATCGGGATAATCCAACCGGAATTCTGTCATTTTCAGGCGACTGACACATCCGAGGGCAAGCCTGAGGCCCGGTGGACCCCCACCTAATGCCGCCTTCTACCCGGACTACCCCGCTAGTTAACTAGACGATTTTGGGTGTCTTTTACTATCTTGAGTGCTTTCATTGGAGAGATACCCTTCTCCTCTGAGAGTTTTAAAGCCTTTTCAAAGAGAACTTTATCCTCTTTAGTTGGTTTGGTCTTAGATTGACTAATCTTCCTCGCAAGTAACTGTAGAGTTGAGGGGGAGACAGACATAATAGGGGCATCTGGAGGAATTCTATCCTCTAGTAATACTGGAATTGCTTCTGGATGTTCCTTCAGGTAGTCTTTTCCAATCTCCTCTTTTCGGATTTTCTTCTTCCACTGGAATAGTATATCTAGTAGTCTACCATAAGGGATTTCCCCTTCTTCATGGTACTTAAAGCCCTCTGGGATTGGGCCTCTGATGTCTAAGTAGAAATTCCAATCTAGAAGCTCTGGAATAATGTAGTACTTCTTTAGAGTAGATACCTGTCTAAGTATTGGAAGTTCAGTCTTTAGTTGTTCTAGTTGTTTAGGCTTTAGATCTGGGATTGAGGACTTAAGCTGGTTATAGCGCTTCTGGGAGTTCTGGGATAGGGTATCAAAACTATTGATTACTACTGACTCTTGGAAGTAATTTAACCAATCTAACTGGTGTAAGGTATAAATATCCTTCTCCTGAAGTTGTCTTACTAGAGGATAGGTGATGTCCTTAGTGAATTTGCTCTTCTCGGCGTTAAAGAGTAGCATATCCTCGTAAGCCTGGAAGGCTTCGCTCTGTCTATACTCTTTAGACTCTAGTACAGGTCCCCAAGAGGCTATCTTGACTACTATATCGTGGTAGGCCCAGTCAATCTCCTTTGTAGTATGTTCTGTAGGACCTCTACCAAGGATGTTTAGGCCTTCGTGTCTAAGTTGGATATAGACCTTTAGCATTTCAGCATCAGGGTGGAGTTCCCTTGGAATATAGCCTTCATCCCTTTCTATTTTGGCAAGAGGTTTCTCCAGTTTCAGTATAAGACCTACTATACTCCCCCAGTAGTCTTTAGGAAGGGAGTAGAAGGTACCTCCTACATATATAGCAACTTCTCTATTCGTCTCCATCCTCTTCCTCCTTTCTAGTGAGTAGTTCGTGTAAATCTTCCTTACCTCTAGGAAATCGTCTAGGTCCTGATATACCTTTTCTTAGTTCCTCATTTGTAGGGGTCTCTCCTAAGGTTTTGACCGAGCCTAGTTGAATCTTCTGGGGAATGGATCTCTTTAACCCTAGTAGTTCCTGGGCTTGGTAAGGCATTAACTTCATACTACTGAATACCTCTAATCCTAGATAGTAGGTTGCAGGGGGACCATCTAACTCCTTTGCCTTAGGACTGGCATTCAGTGATAGTTCCTCATAGTTTATTCTATGGTTGTCCCCAGGGAAGGAGGTAGCAAAGTCATTAGCTACTAGGATTAGTCCCTTCTCTGGAGGTCTAAAGTCTCCAGACTTATTACCATAGTGGCCCGACTGGATAACAGATTGAGAGCAATCCAAGCCTGCCCTCATATGGCTATCCCCATCTGTATCAATTCTTTGGCGCATTCTGGTCTCTGACTTACACATCATAGTCACTCTAGTTAGTAGATTAAACCCTGGGGGTAACTTCTCTGTAACTACTAGAGGGGCACCCTCTGGCAGTTGGTGTAGGGGTCTGAAGTAGGGATGGGAGTCATGGGATAGTGCCGGACCTAACTTGGCCTGGTAACGGGACCTTAGTTTTCCAGTAACTGCTCTTCCAACTAGCTTTAACCATGGGATAAGGGGGAATAAAGGAACAAGAGTATTGATTAGAGGCATAAAGGGTTTTGTAGGTACTTTACTATTTCTAGGGAAGATCCAATAGGCTTCTAAAGGTTCCACACTACCTCCTTTCTGAATCTCATATAACCACTGGTCTTTATTTACCCCCTTCATAACTCTAGGTACTGGAGGAGTATATAACCCTGTTCTGGATCCCTCTCTATACCTAAACAGTGAGGGTTGTCCAAATCCAGGGACTTCCAGAGCCTCAGTGCAGTAGACCTCCAGACATGAGTGGAGTTTGTCTAGGAGTTGACTTTCACTTGGTTTGGGAGAGGTAGTTGTCTTTTCTACCCGTATCTTATCGGGTGCCATACTATAACACTTGGCCAAATCTGAGAAGTAGGCATCCTTTCTATCTGAGTAGAAACCCTTAATCCTCCCAAGTCTTCTAGCCTGGATAATTCCTGCTCTTTCTAGATTATCTAGTTTTTCATGGAGTTCTAGTAGGAGTGGATCAACATCCTTTGTGTGAGTATAGTTAGTTAATCCCTCTCTGGCATAGAGCAGCTCTAGGGTACCGGCTGTCTCACCTGGGGCAGAATAGTGCTTTACCTCTATATCAAGGTGTAGTTTTATTTTGGAGTCCAAGGCGGTAATAACTTCTTCTATTTCATCCGGAGTAGGAACTCCTCGAGTTAATCTAATAAGACTACCTGTCTGCTTTTCAAAAGCTTCAGTAATATCCTCTATAGAACCTGTACTCTGGCCTCGTCTTAGACAGGATTCTCTACCACACTTGCAGGGTCTATATTCTAAGTAAGATCCTCTCCAGATATAGGTCCCTTCATGCCAAGCAATACTTCCACACTTACAACCACCCAGACTTGCTAGGTAGAAGTTAGCTTGGTGGGGAAAGAGAGTCCGGAGTAGGACTGAGATCTCGCCTGAGATTTTAGGCACAGTTAGAAGTCTAATCCCACAACCTAGTAAGGTCTCAAGTACTGGGTAGTCTGGAATTAGAAGGAGATCTCTACGGAAGTGAAATCCCTTTTCCCTGAGGTAGGCCTCCCCCCCCACACTTAGTCGAAGTCCTCTAAAGGAATCTGAAGTTTTTCCATAGACTAGTTCGCAGCCTGTTAACCTACCAGGAGTAGGAAAGTTCCCTACTTGAAAGGGGTAACCTACTGCAAAGGGGTCAAAGGGGGTTGCTTGAGAGGGTGATTCCTCTAGATAGTGCTTATAGGTCACTTCAGTAGTCCTTTTTCCCTCAGAACCTCTTTTAGTCTTTCTATTTCCTCCTTAGTATACTTTCTGGGTAAATTATAGTAGTAGCGCATCATAAAGTCTCCAAAGTCCCTTGTCTTAAACTTCCTATCTGTATAGTCTCTAGTCTCCATATCAACTGCACGTTCATAGGCTATGCCCTTCTGATATCTTATCTTCTTCCTAAGGCATTCTTTCTTAACCTGATCCATATAGGCATGGACATTTGCTTTCCTCTGCATCCGTGCTGCTAGTATTTTACGCCCATAAAACTTCTGAGCATCTATCCCTGTGCAAGCGGCAGCGATGGTTCTAGCAAGGGTTCGGTCAAAGCCATCAACTCTAGTGAGGATATCCATATACTTCTCAAAGTTGGTTTCTCCCTCGTGTCTCCTCTGCTGCCTTCCCATAAAGTCCTCCATGTTATAACCTCCTTGTAAAGTAACTGGGGTGGGTAGACCCAATCCATAGTTGATTTACGGCTCTCGTTATTCCTACATAAAAGACATACTCCTCTTCTAGTAGTTGAGTATGAGGGTCCCAGTCTAATAAGAATACTCTATCCCATTCAGTTCCCTTTGCACAGTGGATAGTCATTAGTACTGTAGGGAAGTATTCACTAGAGTCCTTAGCTACCCAGGACTTTCCATCTTTATAGTTGGTTAGGTGTCTCCGTCCGTTGTGGTAGATTACCAGAGTATGAGGAATATTCTTTGCCTTTAGAAATCTACACTGTCCTTTCAGAGCTTTCTTGTCTCTAGCTAGGATACAGAACCCTTCCAGATCTGGAACTTTACTACCTATATAGACAGATCCCTCTGGGGCATCCAGTCTAGGCTTTAGACTCCTATTAGAGAACCTATTACCAAGTTCTACTATACTTCTTGCTGACCTATAGTTAGTTTCTAACTGCCAAACCTCTGCCTTAAAATCTCTAACAAAGTCATCTAGTACACTTAGATCTGCACCTGCCCAACCAAATAGATGTTGCCAGGGATCTGCTACTAAGAAGTGTTTTTGGCCCAGTGATAGGAAGACCTCATAGTATTTCCTAGCCTGGTCCTGTCCCTCATCCATAATACTCCAATCTACTACTGGATAGGGGGCAGGTACTATCATCTGGTCAAAATTCCTATAGCCATTCTTGCCTAATCTCCGATAGCCTTCACTATGGATAGTTCTGGGATCCCCAAGACCCCCTGTCCTTTGTCTAAGAACCTGGGCAGCTTCCTTTTGGAAGGTAGTAGCTTGGGAGGACTCCCCCTCCTTATAAACTTGGGTAGTCTTGGCTTGAACTATCCTAGTCTTTCCAGTACCAGGACCAGCTATTACTAGGATATTGTCTACCTTAGAGTAGACAGGTTTCTCCTGAGCCTCATCTAAGATAGGCATATCTGGTAGACTAAAATCAATCTTCAGTGTCTTCAATGACTGCAAGTTTCTCCCCCTGGTAGAATCCAACAACTTCAAGGAATACTATAAGTCTAGTGCCTCCTCTTTCTTCCTCCAAGGTTCTAAACTTATCCTCCAGTGATATATCCCCTAACTCAGCTAGTTGTTTCCTCCTAATCCTACGTAGCCTTCCTCCTCTCTCTTCCTCTGGATCAATCTCTTCCCTTATCAGAGACTCAATCTCCTTGGGGGAGAATAGTAAGGTAGATCCTTTCCAGATTTCGAAGTAAGGTTTGGGGGCTACTTCAGTTGTGTCTACTCCTGAAAAATCTAGACTTATAGGCTTATCTATCATACTAGTATCTCCTAATAATCTATTTTCCGTATGGTCCTTCCTTCTCCTTTGTACTTCCTATCCAGTTTATCTTGCAGAGATTGCCTAATAAACTCAAGATTGGGTTGGAATCTTTCCCTATCCTGGTTCTTTACTCCTAGTAATTCCCAGTCGGGAATCTCTACCCTGCATACCTCAAGAAACTGCTTAAGGTCCCTAAAGTCTAGCAGGGACTTCCAGTAGGAGTCTTCTCCATGTTTTCTATAAGTTGCTACTGTAGTAGGTTGGTAGGCTCCTCCCAAAGTTAATAAAGCCTTTCTTACCTTTAAGGTTTTACCACTATCTCGGACCTCTTGGTATTTTCTAAAGTACAATCTCTTTGCATTGGTAAGTACTGTCTGCCTATACTCTTTCTCTTCCTCAAGTTGCTGTAGGGATACCCAACCTCTCTCTCCCCATAGACCCGAGGTCATAGCCTCAGAGCCTTTAGATAGGTAGGAATATCTATATTCACAGTATCCACAGGCTAGGAACCTTCTAGATTCATTTCTACCCCAGTCACTGGAGGCGTGGACTACGATACTCAATCCCTTCCCACAAGGGCAAAGATCTGTAGTAATGACTCCATCGTAGGCCGAGGTATTAACCACAAATTCTTTTAATCCCCTCTTCCGGACCTTGTAAATATCAGTTTGGTTAGGAAACATATGACTACCAGATATAATCCTGACCACAGGGTCATAGAGAGGACTCCACTCCTCCTCCCTTGGATAGGAATGCCATTTACTCCTGGCTAGGTCTAGTTCCTTAGGAGTTAACTCCACTACTGGGGTATCTAGACACTCTAGTATCATTCCAGTCTCGGTACCTTTGTGATAGATCTTTTGGGTCATACTGTTACCTTCCTTCCTAGTGCAGAATAATCTACTAGGCGTCCGTCAGTGTGACACTTTACCTTAACATCTAAGTCATCCCGCTTCATCTGGAAGGGGGTTCTCCCTGTGACTCCTACCTCTCTAATATACAGGATGATAGCCTTTATCTGTGCATAGTAGTGACCTTGTGCAGAGACCTCATACCTGTGAAGGTCACTAGGGTTAGATTTGGGTGCAATCCAAACTGTCCAATCCATAATTATATTCCTCCTGTTAATAGAAGTATAGCAAACTATAAAGTGAGTGTAAACTCATTTATTATTAGTAGCCTACAAAAAAGTGTCTACCCCCCAAATAGTGTCTTCCTTATCCTATTCATCTGCCTATTATAAGTGTTCTTACCCCCCTTTTTCTTCTGGGAAGTCTTATTCTCTTTATATGTTTTCCAGAAATCTTCTACCTTCTTATCTTCTGGGAGATCCTTTTTAGATCTAAATCCACAGAGAATACAGTAGAGTACCCCCGCTTCCTCAAGTAGATTCCCTCCGCACTCTGGTCTGGGACACTTTTGTAGCGGCATCTGGTACCTCCTTAGGGTGGAATTTCAGAAGATAAAGTTTTTCCCAGCGTTCCAATAAGTGGTCTGGACATTCAGGCAGTGTTAGTTTGGATAGTTCTCCATTACTAATAGGTATATCTACCTCCCACTTAGACCTCTTTTGTAGTTAGCCTGTCTTTCAGTAGTACTAGGCTTCCTACTCCTAGGACTATTCCTGGGTCTACTAGTAGATTTAGGTTTGGATTTTTTACTAGAAAAGGCATTACCGATTTTTCCAATAATCTTACGGGCACCTCTGCCCACTCTCTGCTCTGCAGCATTTCCTCTCATTTGGTTATTTCCTCTGTACCCTATAGGGTGGGGATTTGCGGTAGATTTTCATTGGATCCTCCGTCTCTCCTTTCTTTCTAGGAAAGAATTTCCAAATGAAGGCTTTATGACTAGCTTGACTGTTTAGACCCCACCAGGGTTTATTAGCGGCCTGGATCCTCTTAATCTTGGCTTCTAGAACCTGTTCAGGGTCTACCCCTTCTACTTTAATCTTCTTCCCACCGAATAGTCCCATTATTTCCTCCCTGTCTTACTCCGTAATACTTCCTTATAGTCGGACTGCCTTTCCGAGGAGGTAGGTTTCTTATTCTTAGGCTTGTTCTCAAAGGCAGTATATCCTGTAGAGGTTCCTATCCCTCCCTTACCCCTAATAGAGGCTTCATGGGAAATGTCCATTTTCATTTGGAGGCTAAGAACAGCAATAATCATCACCAGTAGCGCGAGTCCGAGTGCGAAAGCCCAGGGGTCCGTCGTACTAGACCCCAACTGGTTAGTCCAGATTAAAATTCCTATTACCAACCACAGTATTGCCGCGCCTAGTCGCCACAGCATGAGGTTAACTCGGAGAGCAAAAAAAGTTAATCCCAGTGCTAGGAAGATTAGGACCCCTAAGAGTGAAATATCTGTGGTTCCCACTATTACCTCTTATACCTCTTAGATTGGTACTAGGGAGTAGAGTACCCCCTAGCACCTATCAGTTTGGCCCGCCTAGTGATTTAGGCAGGCTAGGATATTAGATCTACAACAGTTTGGATAACAGTTTGGACTGTTCCCGTAAGAGCTATACCTATAATCATGGCAATAGCTAGTGATACTACTATAAGTATGCCAGATCCAGTATAGGCTGCAGCTCCTAGTAGAACAACTCCTATGAAGACATAGGGAAGAACTTCTATAAGTGTTGCTAATCCCTGGTTGTCCTTAACAAGGATAGGGTCAAATACTACCTGGTCTTCACTGTAGATGAACTCTCCATCAACCTCAATAAACCCTCTACTATAGTAGTCAGTATTAACCTGCAAGTCCTGAGGCAAGTGTGAGAATTGCTCAGAACCAAATATACCTTCTTCAACCCAGAAGTACTCGTAGTCAGTATCCTCTGGTGTGACATTCCCAGGGACTTCGTGAGAAGATAGACTCCAAACGAATCCTCTAGTAGTTACAACTGACTCTCCTAAGTCAGAGATATCACCGAATAACTCAACAATTTTATCTCCGTTAGTATAACTAATCTCAATACTAGGAACGTCAATCTCTGGAGTACCTATTGCTATGCCTATAGCTGAGTCCATTAGAACCACCAGTGCTATAGCAGTAGAGGAGCCTAAAAGGAGGACTAGTATAGCTAGTAGGGGACTAGCTAACCATAGTTTCCTCCAACTACTAAAGAGTCTAAAGTTTCCTCTACCTACCATAATCCTAAGTCCTAATTGCTAGTATTCCTTAGTCTAATAATTCCTCCAGTACTACCACCCTTACTAACTATCTCAGATACACCTAACCAGGTTTCCCACTTGTCAGGTTGTTCAATTCCTTCTGGTACTCTTAGGGTAACCCTATAGGTTCCTGTCTCAAAGGAATCCAGTCTTAAGTTATCCTCAAGCTCAAACCAACTAAGTCCAGCTTCAAAACTTTCATACCTCTCTGAGGGATTAACTGCTATAGATAGGTTACTTCCAATTTCAATAGCCTCTGACCCCTTATTCTCAATAGGGATATCAAAGTAGTCCCAGTTTCCTTCACTAACCTTGAAGTCGACTGCTCCTACCTGTATCCTAAATCCACCCAAGTCTATAGAGGAATCCACAGTAGAACAGCCAGATAAACTAAGTATAAGTATTACCAGTGTTACCAGTATTCCTACGATTCCTTTTTTCATACTCTGTCACTTCCTATTTGAGTCTAGATATTTTTTCAACCTCAACTGCTAGCTTTTCACTAGTCCTATTAGATTATTCCATGACTAGATAGAATGTGTAGGTCATAGTCATAGGAGTTGCCACCCCAAAAGCGTCAGACTGATTCTCCAGGGCAATACCAACTTTAAGGTCAGTATCAGCGGCTAGGCTATCATAAAGTACGGCACTTCCGGTAGTCTTGGCAACAACCTTGTTTGTATAGGTCATACCTTCATAGTAGGTATAGGCACCGAAGACCCCTGCTCCATTACTACCATCGTCACTATTTGTCTGAGCATCCCCATCAGTGAAATCAGAGATGTCGCAATACACGTCGGTGGATACATTAGACTGATTGTCTAGGTCAATGTAGCACTCATTAGCCTGAACTGTTGCACTGGGGACAGTAGTGTCACCTTGGGGATTAGTGTAGTAGATAGTGTCATGCAGTATCCTGCTATTGCCAGTAATACCATTCATTGTCCAAGTATCACCAGCAGTATAGGAAAGGTCGAGTATAGCTGGAGTGCCTGTAGCAGTACCTTCTGCACTATCTGCAGCAAATACTGGTAAGGTAGCCATTAGAGATAGTACTAGTACTAGAAGGGTGGTAAGAATTAGCTTAAACGATTTCTTCACTTTTTCACCTCCTTTTATTTATCTAAAGAACCTGACCGACCACAGGTAAAACTAGTCACTAAAGAGTATATAGACAGTATAGGTACCAGTCTTAGCAATAGCATCTGTCATTACAGTAGGGGTAAGAATCTGGTGCCCAAATTCAATAGTAGCATCATCTGCTAAGTCACTAAAGAGTAAACTAAAGGATTCACTCTCTCTTATTATTACATTATAGCTACCACCATCAAGTCCAGCTTTCCAACCAATAATATCTTCTCCAGGAGTTGCCGTATCACTTAAATCCCAACTTGTTCCACCTATCCAGTCAGTACCATAGATGTAGCCGTCCACTGGTGCTCCAGATACATTCTGTAAGGAACACCAATCTAGCCCAGTAGAATAAGTTGTGCCAGGCTTAATGATACCAAAGGCTTTATTAGGAAAGTTAGAGATTATATCAAGTTCAGGCCCACCGCCAGCTTCTACACCTATAATCTCTATAGCAGCAATAGCCCAACCATCAGCAGCATTGGCAGTAGCATCAATAGTAGTAGCACCTGCACTTACTAGTTCCTTCTCTCCACCCCAGTAACCGCTATCACCTATTGTAGAAGTTCCTGTTGCTCCATCATATCTTTCTATTATATCACTGCCCTCAGCAAATGGGTCTGTATCTCCACCCATCATGAACAGTCCCCCGACTATCATAGCATTGTCTATCCCTGTAGTTATGTCCACAGAAGGACTGTTAGAGTCCCCGATAGCTCCTGCCGTAGTACCTATGGGAAGAGTTTGATTAACTCCCGTATATGAAAGTACCGCTACAACATCAGGGTTTACAATTCCAGAGTAGGTGACTATAACTTCATTACTGCCAACAGCAGGTGCTTTTAGATACCAAATATCAACAGCCTGCCAATCGGTTGAACCAGTATTTATTGTGGTAGCTAACGCAAGTCCTACTGCATCATAAGTAACACCTGTGGGAAGGTATTCGGAGAAACCCCTATCATAACCTACAATAACTACAATTAACCTATCACTTTCGTCAGGTGTGGTATGATTAAAAGTAGCAGAATTTCTAGACCCTGAAGAAGCATCTATTGTGACACTCCCAGTAAAGCTAGGGAGGACAGTATTTTCAATGAGAGCAATATACTCCACATAAACAGATACTTCTCTATTAGCGTTATATTCGGCCATATCATGAGTTGATGGCCAATCATCCCAATTACCAGAGGCCATAAATAAATCATACCAGTGATGTTTAACTGACCCTGTGGTATCGTAAAGTATCCCAATAGAACTAGAAGCTGCTCCTGTTATATAATAATCCTGTGCAGATAATGTACCAAATACAGAGTATTGATACCAAGCGTCTATTGCAAACGCAGGAACCTCTACTGGGCCATTCCAAGCAAAGAGAGAATCATCTGCCTCATAAAGCCCACCATAAGTATCTATGTCACTAAAGGCAGAAGCCCATCCCAGGTAAACATCTATAGCAAGTCCAGCAACTCCCGGATAAAGCCCTGCTGCCATCTCATAAGAAGTAGAAGAGCCACCCAAACTATGATAACCAAACTCTAATCCTGCTACCTGACTAACAGGATACTTTGCTTTATCCAGCCAATCTTCTATATTGGAATAGTCAATAGTCAGCCAGCCATCAGTAATAATAATATCGGCATAAACTGTATCCCCTGCATTATCAACTAGCATAGGTCTGTAAATATGAAAGGCTTTACCAGATTTATAATTGGTTTGTCCTATAATATGGTCTCTCTTTGTTGAGTGATAAACAGCGTAGCTGCCAACTACATTCTCAGGTCTAATAGTGTTAGCATCTATTTCCTCTTGAGTTAGTTCTGGCTGATAGTAAAAGCTTAACCCTATAGAAGTCATAGGGAACGATATGCTATTTAATGTGGTACCAGTGCCAGCCTTGCTATTGGCAATAGACATATTATATTCAAAGGAACCCAACTCATTCTGAGAGTCTATGGCTACAGGGTAGAAGTTAAACTCTATATCCTTACTTGCCCAGGAGATTACATTATCAGTAATAGTACTACTAGCATTCTTCTGAGATAGCGGTTCACCGTTAACTAGGGGCTCACCAAGAGTAACAGAGGTCTCAGTACCAAACCGGTAAAGAGTTATCTCAGGTACAAAGGTATCAGTACCTTTACCTACAATGACTTCCTCACCACTATAGTTAATGACATACTTGTTAGTCTCTATCTTAGTAGTAAAGGGTTCTACAATAGTGTCAGTAGCATTGACAGGTACAGGAGTAAAGACTAGTAAGAGTGATGCAACTAGTGCAACTACTAATCCTATTCTACCAAACTTATTTAGTATCTTCATCTTCTTCATTTCCTTACTGCGATTGGGTGGTCACTCATGGCCTGACGCCTCTCCATACCTGCTAGGCTTTCCCACCACTTTAGTTGCCCTATCCTCCTTTGTTCTATTAGGTCTGGAGGTATAATATAATCTTTCATTACCTCCATATGCTCTTTTACCATTTCTTCACTTTGTAAAGGAGCACCTGGAAACTCTGACTGATAATCCCCGCAGGTCCAACCATGTGTTTTTAGGTGGTTGGCATTTAGGTACTGAAAATAACCCTGGCATATCCTGCACTGCACATAATTTCCATTCCCTGAAACCACATAAGGCAACCTCCCCGATATACTCTTTATTAGGATTGTTGGCACTAGGGGGCCTGTTCAAACCCCCTAGTACCTAGGAACCTGGCACTACTTCCTACCTAGAATATTTAGGCAGGCATAATTTGTGGGGGGACTGGCTAAGCAAGGCAAAAAGTACCTATACTATCACCGCTCAGTCCCCTTTTAGTTTCGGATATCCTTTAACGGATGGAACTGGGAGCCCATCTGATTGGAGTATCCTGTCCCTTCCGAATATCCCTAAAATAAAGATTTTCCCTGACAACCCCGGGGAAGTGGACTGATCTTACTCTTAGGAATCTTTGGGTTATGCAGTCCACCGAAAGTCCTCTTAAGCCCAGACTGAAAGGCCCTACCAGGACCACCTTGGTTATTAGATTGCTCACTCAGGACCTTAACCTGTCCTTGAAGGTTCTGATTAGACTCTCTTAACTGCTGGATCTGCTTTAATAGTCTTGGGTCAACTTTAGCCACTGGTTATCCTCCTTAGAACTCCTCTCTTTTCCAGTTTCCCTACCGTAGTCTTCACCTTAGCTGGTGTCATCCCAGTAACTGTTTCTAACTCACCCTCAGAGGTAAATCCTTCAACTACTGCAGAATATATTGCACGTTCAGGTGGAGTCCACTTTGAGGTAACTACATACTGTGATAGTGCTGCTCTAGTCTCTGCAGGAACACTAGACTGCCTCGCTAGTTGTCTAGCAAGTCTAGGATCCAAACTCAATCTGGAATGCTGAGCAGGGGAATGAACTGGCATCGCCTGGAATTCACTTAGTAACCTTTGGTCAACCATTGCCATAATAGATCTCCTACTGGTCTTCTTGATACCAACTTAGTGGTCCTACTTCACCGAATATCTCTAAGGTCAATCCAAGTGCCTGACATTCTGGACAGATACTAGGTAGGATATCACCATCCTTCATTTCCTCCTCTGTAAAACGGTTAATCCACTTAATAGGGGGGAAATTTGGAAGAATCTCTACCTCACCCTGGGTTATCAACTCCTCAGTCTTCTTACCACAGGTTAGACATTCTAAGATAAAACTAGGTGACTCTACTTTCCCACTCATTGTACCCTATCTGCCTCCTTACCACATCATACTTATGGTCCAAACTACTAGTACTAAACCAATACCTAGTAAGCCAATCCAAGCTTTTCCAACTTTTCCTCTCTGTAGGGTTAGACCTCCCCAAATAAGACTTCCTACTATCAGACTAAAGGATATAGCACCACCTCTAGTTAACATTCCAGGAGAACCTGCCCAGGGGAGTGTACTAAAAAGAAAAGTATGGACTCTAGGACCCTGGAAGACAGCTATTAGAGGATAGAGGTAGAAGCCTGCTATAAATCCGCTAAGGATAAAGGCAATCCATCCAAATATCTTTTTCATACCTTTGTCCCCTTAGGATGCTTTACCCTTTTTGCAGCCTCTCCAATACTACCCTTATTAGCTTTATCTGCCTTCCACATTCCAGTAGCTACTGCTAGACTACTAGTAGGGAAATCTACTGCCTGTGCATCCCCAAAGTCCTGCCTGTCAGCAATCCTCTGGGCCTGGGTATGAGAGGTGTAGGGACCTATTAGAATAGGACCCCCTTTCTCATCTATTCCTTCAACATACCACTTCATACCCTAATCCCCTTAAGTCTGGGCCTTTTCGTCCTAGCTATCCTTGCACCATAAGGGACCTCTTTTGCCTTCCTAATTACAGTCTTCTTTTTCCTTAGTGACAGAAATTCAGGCGTAGCTATAACTAATTCTGGGAGGTACCAATGCTTCATTCCATAGCCTAATCTTCCTGCCCTAAATCCTCTTGCCCCTCCTGCCCCTCCTAAAGGGGAACCCAGGTCGAATGGAATAATAGGGAAGATTGGAATAGGAGGAGGCGGAGGTGGTGGAGGAGGAACTACTGCTTCAATAGGAGTAATAATAGGTGTAGTAATTTGAGTAGTAATAGGCATCGTTATAGGCATCTGTATAGGCATCTGAATAGGGGTAGTTATTGGTGCCTCAATCTGTTGGTAGATAGTCTCTAGCTGTTGCTTCTGTACTACAGTTAGCTGCTGCTCTACAATGGTCTGGACCTGCTCTTCATAGACTGTAGGAGTTACTTTCTGCACCTGAAGTTCCTGGATCTTACTAACAATCTGCTGGTGCTGTACAGTAGTGATCTGCTCACTTGCTAGCATCTTATTAACTGTAGCAATATCTCTCTGAACTAGAGCAGGAGTTTCAACCACTGCCGCTTCCTGGACCATAGCAGGAGCCGCTAGTAGGGCAAGAGGAGCTACTATAGCACCAGTATATGCTAAAGGCTTAATATAGGGTTGGGTAAATAACAACTTAGGAGTGGCCTTAACTGCCTCCTGGACAATACCTCCTAACTCCCCAAAGGTTTTAGGGAAAGAAGGTAATCTTAACTGGATACCAGGAGCTGGTTTAGTTGTCCATATAGGCTCTCCTGTAGCGGTGTGAGTTCCAGTTACTGCACTTACTCTAGTAGGATACTTAAGAGATAAAGGACCTCTACTAGGACCATATATACTTTCTGGAATAGCCTTTATCTCACTAGGAGTATAACCTAGTCCTCTCTTCATAGAAATATCTAAAACTCCCCATCCTGTAGAGGGCTCAGCTCTTCCAAAGACATCTACTCCTAGCTTATATACTCCAGTGGTCTTTATCATCTCTGAATAGGGAACTGTTGGACCTAACCAACCCTTAGCATATGCATAGCCTCCATACCCAGGAATCGCCTTACCAACTGAATAGGCTGCCTGCCAAGGAGCAATATACTCTAATCCTAGTGGTTTAAAGACGCCTCCTACTTCACTTATAGCCTTTCTAGGAACCCAAGTTGCTACTTTTACAGCAGTACCTACATATGGAATCTTGCCAACTACTCCTCCTCCCCACCTAAAAGCCGAGACTGCAGGACCTACTGCATAAGGCAGAAAGCCCATACTAATTCCTAAGGCCTTACCCAATACAGGTTGTTGTTCCCAAGTTAAACCTGTATAACCCCAAGTAGCACCGAAGTGTGGAACCAGAGTAACTGCTGCAATAGGCCCCTTCGTAGGATACAACTCAGTAAACATTGTGATGGGAGCCATATACTGATACATCCCAGCACCTAACTTACCCACAAACCCCTTTTCCCGCATCCAACTAACTGGTTCCAGTAGTAGTTCTCCACCCCTTCCCATAGCTCCAACTAGACCTGGTGCATAGGCTGTAGAATATCTTTCTGTAGAAGTATATGCTTCCTGCGTCTCAGAACCCAATCTCTCATAAACTTCTCTAGGGATTTCAGGCCTTAATCCTGCTTGAGCAAATATTGCTAAAGTTTCTTCTTTACCATACCTCTTTATCATCCTAGCAGTATCTATATTTCCACTAGAGTCTACAAACCCCTCAAAGGGTGCATAGGATTTAGCAGTCCCTCTAGTTGTTATATCTATAGCATACTTAGAAGTATCGATCTCCTTAGGACCTGTAACTGCACCATATCCAGCAGCACCCACAGTAGTTGCTAATGCAATATTCCTCAACCACCCTGTTGCCCGGGCTGTTCTAGATACCAGAGGTAGTTTAGATAGAAAAGCAATACCCCCTGGAGTTGCACCTGCCTGTCCAAAGGCCATAAGAGCCAAAGTAGTTTCTGGAGCTTCAAAGATTTCTTCAGGAGTCCAAGGCCTTTCCCCTGGTCTACTTACTATTTTTTGCCAAAGGGAACGCTCAGGTTCTACTCTACTTGAACTCCAAGCTGCTAACTGGATGTTATACTCCTTCATAGAAGTATCAACAACTCTGCCAGACTCTAAAGTAAGTTTTACAGTATCTCTAGTAGGAGTCTCAACTCTAGTTACTTCCTCTCCCTTCCACACCTCACTAGGATGAGGAACCGCATAGGCTCCCTTAGTAGTCTTAGCTAGAGGACCAGTCCACCATCTCTCAAAGGCTCCCGGCTTCTTTTCTACAGTCTCGGGGGGAGTTGTGTAGATCTTATCATACCTTCTCTGAGCTGAAGTTACATCCTTCTTACCATACCCAGCTGCTATTAAAGTTGATCCAGAGAGTCCTGCCGCAAGAGCAGCAGTTAGGTTAACCCAAGTTTTCCCTTCCCTTATAGTAACAGCTGCAGGGGCTTTACTCGCAATTTCAGCCTGAGCCTGTTCCAACCTCCCCGTCTCAAAGTGGGCCATAAGTGAAGGAGCTACCTGCTCAGGTTTAAATACGCCTAGTCTCTGGGCAGAATAGATCTCTGTATCCAGACCCGCACCAAAAGCAGCAACTAAGTTATATCCACCATCAACCCTAAACTCCTTCAGAGGAACTAAGGCTTCCTCCTGAGCTTTATAGGTTGCTTGCTGTTCCTTATAAATCTTCATCTGTTCCGCATAGACTGACTCTGCCGCAGTCCGTGCAGTAACCTGTTCTGCAGTAAGGTAGCCCCACCCCCCTACAGGCCGACCAGTTAGTCTGGTCGCCTTAGCCTTACTTTCTACTATACCTGTAGGCGTCAGGCCAGACCGACTATAATCTATAGTCAGACCAGAAACAAACTTAGCACCCTCTGGAACTGCCCCTGTCCTAATACCAACCTCAAACTGCTCCTTAGGACCAAGCTCTTGGAAAGCTGCATATTCCTCTTTAGAAAGCTTAGATAAATCTTCTACACCAGCTAGAACCTCCTCTCTCTCCTTCTCCTCCATCTCCTTCTCGTGGGCAGTAGGCCTTCCTCTCTTCTTAACAACTTTAGCAACCTCAGTGGCCCGAATGCCTTCACCTGGTTTTAGACCAGCCTTAAGAGCTTCATACTCAGTCCTTGTAACAATACCACTAGGAGTATGAACTACAGCCTCTGGCGAGCTTGTACCCGTTGGAACTATCTCAATCCTATCTGCCATGACTATCTACCTCTTCCTCATTTTCCAGATAGCATCTTTGCCACTACCAATTTTTTCTAAGGCTCCTGCCTTAGTTAGTCTTCTTAGTTCTGTTAAAGCATCTCTTTCAGGTATCCCTGCCTCATCTGCAATCCCCACACTTGTATTAGGAATATCAGTTTCACCATTTGTTCTAACTGCCTTGATTACTAAAAGTTCCTTAGACATGGGAGAAGTATGTAAACCGGGTCCCATGCCCATACCTAAACCCATTCTTAATCCCCCTAATCCATCACCACCTCCCCTAAGTTGGGATCCAAAGCCTCCCCTTAAGGCAGATAAGTCAATCCCTGGTGCTGCTATACCAGTAGGTGAAGGAGCAGTAGGCTTAGGTCTAGGGGATATTCTACCAACCTTGGTTCCTCTAGTTACTCTCACAGCAGCATGAGCAGTACCTCTAGCAGTCTCACCTGCTACATACTTCGCTATATCTCGGACTCCTTCAGCAGCCTTGAGGTAAGGCCTATACTTTTCCTTCCTAAGAGCTCTCTTCTCCTGAAGTGCTTCCCTTCTTCCCCTTCTTACCCTAGCTAAAGCCTCAGCAGGAGTCTCCTTTTCCTTAGTTGTTACATACTTATAGATAGGCTTACCCTGTTCAGTCCGGCCTGTCTCTACTCTCCTAGTAACTTCTCTGGCCTCTAGAGTTTCAACCCCTTCTCCAGCTAGTTCTCTTTCTTCCTTCTCTCTCCCTCCTCTAATCTGGAGAGTCCGTTCTAGACTTTTCACAGATTCTGAGCCTGGTAGACCTCCTTCTACTTCTCCTATCTCCTCATAAGTTGCTCCTTTATCTAAGAGCTTTTGGAGTCTACTTTCTGCTGCCTGTGTCTTCCTAGATTCTGTAAACCTTGCCTTAAAGGCCTCCCCTTTCCTCTCTGCCTCCTCCCTTTCTTTCTTCCGTCTAGCTTTTCCTTCCTCTTTCTCCCTTTCCCTCTCTGCATCCTCTTCTGCATATCTTTCACCCGTAGCTACTAGTTCTCCTGACTCTATGTCAAGTTCCCTAGAGGGTCTAAGTTTTCCTTTAATCCAGGATAGGATACTATTATGGCATTCAATAGTGGCAACCCATCCCCCATCTACATCTTTAGTAGGCCTCTGGATAACTTTAGTAGTGTCTAGTCCCTTTCCAGCAGTAAAGACCATAGTATCCTCAATTAAGGACTCCAAATCTTCTTTGAAAGGCTGCCTCAGCACTATCCGCATCTCCCCTCCCTGCTTCCGGTGCTGGTTAACCATTCTCCGTGTCACTCTTCGTCTTGTTTTAGTTGCCATCCTCTATTCCTCCCTAATTAACTACACTCTACAGTTCTGATATGCCTCTAAAAACTTTCTAGGAACATACCAGGACCCCTATCCTCTGATAGGCCATCCTGCCACCCTAACCTTTCTTTCCACCTGCTCTTCCACGTCTATACCCTTTGACGGTTATCCTCTTACCTTTTTTCATATAAGAGAATCCTTTCACACGGACTGCAGAGCCCCTCTGCTTACCCTTCATCTTTCCTCGGGTAACCTTTTTCCTTGCCATGGGCGATAACCTCCCTTTTTATTTTTCCCAACTACCTGGTTGGTGCTAGGCCAGGTACATTACCGATATCTCGGCGTAATGACGGGTCCAAGAGTCCACCCTTAGGGACTCCCGCATGGATGCCCTTACCACCCTTCCTAGCCTTAGGTTTCTTGAATAGAGGCATTCCTCTACTGTCAAACACTTTCTGTTTCATTATCCTTTTCCTCCCTTAGTATTTACCAGCCGGGTCCGATAGTAACTCCTCCTCGGAGTTTAGGATCTAGAAGACCTTTCGCAGGTACTCCAGTCGCAGGACCCCGGAATCCCTTAACACTTAAGGACTTTCGCCTGCTAGTTACCTTCTTCCGGCGCCTCCGACTGGTTCCTAGAGCAGCCTCAGTCATCTTAATTGTAACACCTCCTACAACTACTACTCGTCTAATTCCAGTCATCTGATCTATTGCTAACATTATCCTGTTACCTCCTTTACTTTCTTTACTGGTACTAAGGATTCTTAAAAGACTTCTAGACAGTTTAGTCACCTAGTAAAAGTCTTACCCTCTACTAACCTTAATTTTACTATTCTCGTGTCTGCCTCACATCTAGGACGAGTACGTACAGGT